>Ga0265797_10000623_pt1 | contig 64466 bp, 60 predicted proteins | sample P2T30metagenome_FD_192433 | JGI IMG/M metagenome (GOLD analysis project Ga0265797, IMG submission 192433) | Plant litter microbial communities from East Loma Ridge, Irvine, California - P2 T30 | ecosystem: Environmental > Terrestrial > Plant litter > Unclassified | place: USA: California... | reverse complement strand
CCGTCACCCTCCACATTCTCCACTCCACCCACTCGCGCCTTCGTTAGCCGCGCTAAGCAAAAACAATCAGACTTTCGTCGTGTTCTCGGAATAGAAAAGGCGGCGAAACCTTACTCGCCGGAACTCGCCAGGTCAATCTGTTCTTCTAAGAAAACAGTGTGCAGCCATCAATCGTGTGTGAGTCTTCACGCGTTGTCTCACGGGGCTGAGAATGTTGGTCTGTCGGATACTGTACTGGAGTTTCATTTGTGATTCGCGGACTCGATTAATTTCCTCTTCCTTCTCTCCGCAGGCCCGCGCGCCGTAGGGCTGCTGCACGTGGCGTGTGTGGTGGCAGTGTCGTAATTTCACCAACGGCCATCCCTGCAATGTTGTTCATCCGCGCCCTAGGAAAAAATCCCTGTCCTCTCATCTTGTGTGTCGACCATTGCGTGGGCTGAGCGCAGCACATCACTTCTCCCGCGCCCGCGAAAACGAACGGAATTGGAAGTGTTCGGCGAGAGAGGCGTTGTTGGTTGTTGTGGCGGAGTGTGGCATGTTGTGGCGACGAGACTACGGGCTACTACTTCAGCCTTGAGTCGTGGAAAGACTACGACGGCGGCGACGTTGTTGTTTCGCCACTTTTCCACTGCTGACTACTTGTTCGGTGGCAGTGCTAACGACTCAGTATGGTGCTTTCGGTCGCGGAGTCTTAATGGGCGGTGAGATGAGGTGTCTTGACTTGAACTTGTCGGTGAAAAGAGTAACGGATCCATCGTGACAGATTTTTGTCCGTCTTCTGCCGCACTAGAAAGCTGATGGTGGGACTGTTCAGACTGACTACAGGCGAACTCGATCATTTCACACGTTCTCGAAGGCAAGGCTTTAATGTCAAGACAATTTCCACGATCTTCTGGTACGTGTTTTCCGGTAACTGCTAGGTACATGAGGACAGCTGGTCGCCAGTCGGCACAAGCATCTTTATCCCAAGAACATCACTCTTCGGCCATCACTTTTACAACAGTATCTACACTACAGTTCGCCATCAACGGCTGCGATGAGTTCGTGAAGCTGCAAATCCATCATTTGCATGACTTCCTCTGGTAAGAAAGATGGTTGAGTTCTACAAATTTCGCAAAGGCAGTTGACAACATCGGCGTTTACAGCTTCGCCTGAAAAAGTTTCGCCATCAAAACAACAGCCACCTGCTCGACTCAACATCATGTCAAATCAAGGTTCCCATGGGAGTTCTCCTCCAGGGTACGAGATGACACGCCCCTGCGAAGACATTCTCCAAAGCCCTTCCAATGGCCATCTTACGGCGGCGGTGGCAGCACCCAAGCTAGCTGCGATCGAGTATGCTGAAAGACCACGAGGAAAACTCCTGGGAAGGCTACATTCTGGCAGCGGCTGCAATTTCTGAAATCGCAGGCGAGAAGCTCCAGCGCTGGGATTTCGAATTCGAGTCTGGGCCTCTCATTGGAGATTTGGGAGCTGGAGGTCCTTTATGGGACGGTAAACATGGGTTTTGCAAAAAGCGGTGGGAGCTTTAGCAGCGGAGATTCCTTGAACTGAGTGGTGATACTACTGAGATCCTGCTGAGCGACGAGACCCGAGGGAAGGCGAGGAAGGCTGGCCAGGCCATGTCAAGACTGAGTGCTGGATTAGACGAATGAATTGGTTCAGACCAGTTCACTGAGCTGGTAAGAGGATTCATTCAAGTTCATAGAATCATAGCTGACCATCTTTCATGGGTGAACAGATACTAACCTTGTACTGAAGAGTGATGCAGGAGTACTGTCCCCGCAGTGGAGCTTCGGACTAACGATGTCCGATGCTGTACATGTACATATAAACCTCTCTACAGAGGTCTATCCCGGGCTGAGCTTGACTTGTAAGGTCTGTTACTACAACCGTCGAACCTGCGTGAACGGCCTTACAATAATGCGATTTTCAGATCTCACATGTGCTTATCTTGGTTCATGCAGCCTCTACAGCACAGCATGGACACTCGCTCACTGTGGACAATCAGCTGCTGAAACGGAAGCACGGTCACGGAGATCTTACTTCTACATCGGAGGCCAATATGTACAGACCACTCTGGTGTGCGCTCTGCCAATTTGACCCGTTTCAGTGAGGGTACTAACACGCTTTGCGGCCGATGAACAACAGCACGGCCACGTACATGACCGGCCAGATATATGTTGAGAAACTCGAACCTCTGGATGTCCGCCACGAACATCCGCTCGTCTTTATCGCAGGCAATGGTCAATCAGGTACCGTAAGTCCAAGCAATCGAGCTGTGTCGAGCACCATCCGATCGTTGACAAAATCCAGAACTGGCTCAACACCCCCGATGGACGCGAAGGTTGGGCATCCTACTTCCTCCGACAAGGCTACACAATTTACTTGACCGACCAAGCCCAGCGAGGCCGCTCTCCCTGGCTCCCAGGTGACAGTCAACTCTCGCTGTTCCCCGTCGAAACCGTCGAAAAGCAATTTACCGCACCGCAAAAATTCCCCTCATACCCCCAAGCAGATTTCCACACGCAATGGCCCGGCAACGGCCTTGCAGGAGACCCTACTTTCGACGCCCTCTACGCCTCGCAAGTGCCTTCGCAGAGCAACGCAACTCTCCAAGCGAGCTACAACAACGCCAGCTACGCGGCTCTGCTCGACAAAATCGGCCCGGCGATGGTGATTGCTCACAGCCAAGGCGGTCCTTTCGCTTGGAAACTTGCCGACGTCAGACCTGACCTTGTAAAAGCACTCGTGGCTCTCGAGCCCGAAGGACCGACTTTTGAGAATTATGCCAGCGCGCCTTTCGATCCGACGTATATTCGACCGGCCGCGAACCGCAATCGTCCGTTCGGACTGACACTTTTGCCTCTTGCTTACGAACCGCCAATTGGTTCGGATGCTTCGTTGCTGGTGAGGGAAAATGTCAGCGCGCCGAATGCGAACGTTTCGAGTTGCATTCGTCAAGCGAAGCCTGCAAGGCGTTTGGTGAACATTGCTTCTGTGCCCGTAATATTTGTCACAGCGGAAGCGAGTTATCACGCTGTGTACGATCATTGTACCGTGGCTTATCTGCGGCAGGCAGGTGTTGAAGTCGAGTTCCTGGAGTTGGGGAAAGCTGGTATTCATGGGAATGGGCATTTCATGTTCCTTGAACTGAATAACTTGCAAGTAGCGGAGAAGGTTTCGTCGTGGCTTGATCGGTACGCAGATGGATCATGAGAATGAATGCATCCTACCCGTAGATAGCAAACGAGGCAACAGAAGCCAGTCACGCAGGATGTGTAACCTTCCGGATACATTCGAATAGTACTTTTGGCCTGGCAGACCCTTGTTGGAAGCAGTTGTTTCTGACAGCCTTCATCAGTTCATTGCCCTGGTTGCATCAGCGCAGATCTCACTCCCAGGGTAGCGACCCTCTTCTTGCTGGTCTTGTACTGTAGTTTAGCGACTTTCGCTGGATTGTGCTTTTCCATACGTCTGACAGCAGATAAATCTTCGCGATTCACCGTAGAAACGTTGAGCGTAAAAATGATGCCAAATGGTGGGAGTGGAACCCATCTCTCTTGGCTTGAGTCCATCCCTTGATCCATGCCTGCGCCTGCGGGGCACCAACGTTTCCAGAATGTCGCTTGACCTCGGTATGTGAATGATTTACTGAAAATCACAATAGCATAAGTAGTAGAGTGCCCCTGAGGTGAACGAATCGCTACTGCTTGGGGGATTTAAGGCTGTCGGTTTCCACACAAAAACTCAAATCATTCAACCTCCCCAAGCTGACGCCACCTGAAGAGGATTGAGGAGACTGTTCGCCATTTTGCATACAACGGAAATCTCATAAGGAAGTATGCCAAATTTCATCATACCAAAGAGAAGGAACGGCCCTACAGAAGATGGCGAGATCGTTCGCCCTGCGCTGGCAGACGTGTCCGGCCCGCACATCTCTTACAGCCTGCCCTTTGAAAAAGCCTCCGCGAAGCATGTCGTGGAGACGTTTGCCGCGGAACGCGTATATGTGATGGCTTCTGGATCTCTGTGTAGGAACACGAACTATGTCCAGCAGCTGCAGAATGCTCTTGGAAGTCGGGTGGCGGGCATAAGGAAGGGCATGACTCCGCATACCCTCTGGAGTGAGGTGCTCGAGGTGGCGGACGAGTGCAGGCGTGTCAACGCAGATTTGTTGATCACGATCGGAGGAGGAAGCTTGATCGACGCGGCGAAGCTTGTTGCATTGGTATGTAATGCGAGGATCCTATGCTTACTCACCGCCAAGTAGCTAACCCCATTCACTCACCAGGCCCTCGCCAACGACGCCGATTCTCTGGAATCATTCGGCAATCTCACCACGGGCGGAATCACGCAACCGGAGGTACCAGTCAACAAGCCCTCCACCCTCCCAATTCTAAGCATCCCGACCTCCCTGAGCGGCGGCGAATACTCCAACCTTGCCGGCGGAACCCACCCAATCACCCACCAGAAGCAAGGCTTCATCGACGGCGCCTGTGGCCCTTCGCTCGTCGTCCTCTCGCCAGAACTCTCAACCACCACCCCGGACGCCATATGGCTCTCCACCGGCATCCGAGCCGTAGATCACTGCGTCGAAGGCCTGTGCTCGTTGACTAACACTACGCCCGCCAGCGATGCATCCTGCGAGGCCGGCCTGCGACTGCTGGTACCTGGCTTACTGCGCAGCAAGCGCGACGCTGGCGATCTCGAGGCTCGGCTGCAGTGTCAGCTGGGCGTCATTGAGGCCGTCAAAGCGGTCTTTCAGCACGGCGTGCCGCTCGGTGCGAGCCATGGTATTGGTCACCAGCTGGGTCCGCTAGGCGTTGGACACGGCGAGACGAGCTGTATTTTGTTGCCGGCGGTTTGCAAGTATAACGTTTCGGCTAACGCAGAGAGGCAAGCAAAGGTGAGCGAGATCTTGTGGTCGGAAGATCAAGTGGCTAGTATCTTGGAGGAGAGGGGTTTGTCTCAGGAAGAGGCTGATCTGGGCGATATTTTGGATGCTGTGGTCAGGGAGTTGGGCTTGCCCAGAAATTTGAAGTCGGTTGGAGTAGAGAGTGACGAGAAGTTGTTGGAGGGATTGGCGAAAAACTCGCTTCAAGACCCGTGGTGTGTCACTAACCCGAGGCCTTTGAAAGAGCAGGCGGAGGTCATGAAGATTTTGGCTATGGTCGCTGGGTAATTCAAAAAGAACCAGAACCAGGTTGTTCGATAAGAAGAAAGAGACCGACCCGGCAATTGGACAGTCGGTGTAACCGATTTCTATTTGGACTTCAAGATTGCTCACGTGATTGTAGTAGCAGAAGAAGTCGCCTGTATAAAAGTGCCACATTTTCCACAGGCTGTTGACTCCACAATCTAGCCTCAGAGCCAGTCAAAAACCACGATGACGGCTAGTTGGAGCATTAGCCCAATCTTGGACCCTCCGTCCCTTCTTGTCCATCCCTTCTTTCGAGAACGATTTACGCCATGTGCGTCTGCCTCAAGTAAAGTGTGACGGTCGGGCAACGACGGCGGGAACATCATGTAGCGCACAGGGACAATCGAAGACAAGACTAGATCGAGGAGTTTGAGAGCCGCCCCAGTGTGCATGTATACTCTTTCCGCACCAATTATCGCATGGCGATACGCCACTGACGCGAACAAAGATGCTAGGATCGCAGCAGTAACGAGTGAGTAACCCGTGTAGCAGAGCATGGTCGTGTTGAGCATCCGCGTCAGCATAGGCTTGCGACGGGCAGCGTATCTTTCATCTGCGGGCGAGACAAACGTGCCGGATACCTTGAAGCTTGTGTCGCCAGGATCAGAAAATAGGGACTTCAGGGTGCAGAACGCATTGTCTGTTAGTAGCAGGTTAGTGTTATCTTCGGTCAACGGAGGGGTTGGAAGTCTTACATGGCGAAGTCCACAGTCTGTTCGTTGTCATGTTGGACACGTTCGCACTGCCTAGTCGCCCATATACGAGTTTCTTGGAGATTGCCGAGGCCACGAAGTGACTTGCCATGACTAGGCGGAGGAAATGACGGTCGACTGTACGGTCGGTTCCGCCTGTCTGCAATAGCCACATGCTGACGGGTAGACAAATTGCACCCGCGAATGAAAGAGCTGAACCGTAGGCTTTCCACGCTCCCATGATGGTCATGATGTGCTGAATCCTGGAATGTAAGTTGCCTTGGATCAGTCTGCGCAAAGAGAAGCCGAAGCGCTTCCCGACCAGGAGACTACCGTATGTCTGTGAGGTTCCGATGTTAGCTTCACGACGGTGGATTCTCCGCGTCGCCCAAGAAGGCCAAGGTAGCTTACCCAGCGGATACGTTGGTTGACGTATGAATGAATTGAATCCGGAACCAGTCCAAATTGTAGCTGATCTGGGATGTACTTGGTCTTCCAACCCTGCTCTTGCAGCATGTTCGAACACACTATGTCTTCACCGATGTTCGCAAGAGGCCACCCTCCGATGGTGTCCAAGGCAGACCGACGCATAACGTACCCAGAGCCGGAACATTGGCTGCAGCCGAAGTAGTCGCGGGAAGGCTCCAAAATCTGGGCGTAGACATTTGAGTCTTGACAAAGCTCATCGTCTTGGAGGATGTTGTAGGACAACTGTGGAGGGCTCACAAGTGCGACGTCTTCGTTTTTAATAAGGTGTGGTACAGTCCGCGCTAGCCAGTCGGGTTCAGAGATCATATCAGCATCGAGCGCGGCGAAATACTGGGAAGAGCCGAATTGCGAAGCGGTGAACTCGAGCCCGGTGCGAAGATTGCCTGACTTGTAGTAGTGCCGCGTGTTGAGGGCTTTTTCCCGAGCAAAGTAGACAACGTCTTGATACTCGGATCTGCATGCGCGGCTTGCAGAATTGTAGAGATTGACGGCCTGTCGAAGATTGTCATCGGCGGCATCGTCTAGGACAAAGACCTGGAATCGCTTGTGAGGATACTTTTGAACTGCTGCAGCCGCTATCGTATCCATGATTGTTGGTATATCTTCTCCGCAAACCCTGATGTTGTCAGTCCAGTATGAGGGTAGCTGAAGAACGGGGAGCCTGACGTTACCAAGACGTGCACTTTTGGTGCCCTTGTTCCTTTCAAAGAATATTGTGCGTGCTCAAAATTTCTGCAAGGTCCGAAAAGTGACAAAGACAAATCCAGGGCGGTCTGGAAATCCTGGATTCCAAATGCAACCTCGCAGAGGTAGATGATCCAGAGACGGTGACTAGACGATCCATAAATGCCAGATAGACGTAAGGCGAGATATAATGCCCAAGTTGCCCATTTCATGAGATGAGCCGCGATACTGAGGGGTGAATTGAACGGCACTGGCGTCTTGACGGGCGGTTGTTCTTCGATATGGTAGAGAGATGGTGGTGCTGCTGTCGCTTCATCGGGAGGACTTGTGACTGATGCTCGGATCCTGCCCACGGACGTCCATGCTTTGGTGAAGGATTCAGTCTGTGTCGCCATTTTGTAATGAGGCCAGCCAAGGGCCAAGTCCGGATCAATTGTTCGAGGGCGATGGAACTGCAAGAGCGCGAGGCCTTTCTTATACCATACTAACCTTACAGAGGCCAAGATGAGAAAGATATCCACAACAGATGCCGTACCATGAAGTCCAGTCCTGCGAAGCTCTCGAGCAGCCGATGAAAGCTTGCACGCCCACGTTCATCGTATCAGTCCGACCGACCCATGCGCGAGCCGGTATTCCCCTCAGCTCTTGACATCGATGCACCTACTAGGTGTTTGGCTGCCAACTACCTCCGACGCTTGTGATGCGACCACGGCAAGACACTGAAAGTCAAGCGAGGATCTCTCCACTATCGCTACGGTATTACAGGTGCGTGTTATCGTTGAGCTTGGTATGACAGCCGCAGGCCAGGCACATGCAGTTGAGCTCATCGCATAAGCAGGGCCGCGGGCGTTTGCTTTATACAGTCCGGATCGACCACAGGGCACCCTAATGGCGTTATGCAGACACAAGCTCAAAGCTGAAGGTCATTGGACCTCAAAATTGATTCAGTGGGAAGATCGGGGCGAACCTTAAACGATGAGACCTGATGGGGTCCAATTTGAACTCTTAGCATGCATACTCAAGGCGAGTTTCGTCCACCTTAAGCGAGGACCCTGCCTAAGCTTCTACGCTGCAAGCAGCAAACCCCAGAGAGAGTTCCGGTGTGGAGTCGACTTCTCCTCGTGCCGCCATATGGTTGCGGAAGCAGTGCAGCTACTTTCAGGGCAAACACGACATGCTTTCATCCGTTATGATAATATAGCACATACATGCTTTCAGGCGGGCGAATAGTTGCGTCTACTCCGAGAGGCTGGTGTCTCACACAGCTTGTAGTGCCCTTCAACCAACTCCAATTCGTAAGCTCTGTGTTCACAATGCTTAAAGCCACACCCTTGAGCAGAGAGTCAGCATATCGACCAGCAGCTTCCAAGATCACAGCAGGCTGAGAGGAAAATGCAGTGTTCCTGTTCCCAGTACTGGACCCGAAGAAACTTACAATCGCCATTCTTCGACAGTTCGCTCCAATCCTGCGCGGAAAGGCGTCAGTTCTAGTCAGTCAAGTAGGCAGGCCATCACCCTCACCTCGGTAAGGAAATGCAAAAAGTAGCCATGCGTGACCAAGACAACTTCCAGTTCAGGTCGTGATGCCAAGTAATCCCTCAGGTCCACAGCTCTGGCCTCTACTGCTGCATCCTTTTGGGACCATCTCTCACGTTTGCTGTTCCAGTCCAATCCGACATACTGGTAGTCAATGTTTGACTCCGGGAGCAACTCTCTCAATGCTGCAACATCTCTGCCGGTGTCACACAACGCGTGGCTTGTTTCTTGTGCCAGTGGAAGGGCGATGACTGCTTTGTCGTTGGCCGTTGTTTCCCCGAAAGCAAGTAGGGCAGTTTGGAGAGCTCTCTGTAGTGGAGATGAAAAGATAACCTCGATCTGTTCGTGAGCTGGGAAAGCCAGCTTAAGATCGCGGGCCTGCTGTACGCCTGTCAAGGTCAACTCCGGGTCCAAGACGTCTCGAAAAGTCTTATCGACGTTCGATTTTGCCTGAAGTGTCGTGAGTGTTGCCCATCGGATGCAAAAGGGAGAGCAGGTACCTGTCCATGCCGTACGAGATGCACGATCGGAGGCATCGTTGTTGGGTGACGCGTCCCAGAATTCAACGCGGTGAAGACGGCGTTTTGGTTGTCCACTCCTGAGTCCCGAGTCGAGACCGTATGCTTATGGAAATGCCCCTCATCTTGAAACCGTTGAGCATATTTCGTATGCACGTGGAATGCGCGGGTATGCTGCACTGCGCGCGAGCATATGATTGCACCACGTCGGCGTATACAGTAGTGTGTTGATGTTACCTTAGACTGTGAGGTACATGCTATGGAGTCTTCCGTCCTCCGGTGTGCACGGTCTCCAATAATGCCATGGGATCTCGCGAATCGATAGTCCACTTCCACCTCGCTTGCTCGAGCTCCCCAGTCTATATCTCGAGCTTTCCTGCCATAAACCACGAGAATGCATGTACGCTGCATCCTTGCGAAGCAGAGGTCAGCCACGAAGCGCGACATCTATACCACAATGGGGGAATGCACAGGATTTTGCAGACGTCAGCGCTCGAATACGTCGGTGGGACAGGCACGGCGCCATGAGCATCGAAACAGTAAACTCGTCGCTACGTATAAAGTTCGGGGATATCTGCGACCTACCTAGTAACACACCTCGGGCTTGCCGGGTCCGCCTTCTGTAATCTCTACAATCTTAAGGTCTATCCTGCATACGACATCTGGTAATGTCCTTCCGCCTTCACTACCCATCAACTCGTTTATTTATTTTTTGAGCTGCTGTGAGCGGCAGCGGCCATGGCAATGACTTACGAACCACCGAATGGTCGACAGAGGCCTATGCGGGTGCTTGCCTTGGGGCAATCACGTACTGGTACATATTGTGAATTGGCACTTCCCTACGACGGACAGATTTGACCCGGTCACTGATGACGATGCAGCTTTGAAGGCAGCACTCGAACGCCTGGGATACCTTGATTGCTACCACATGTCAACTATGTGGGAACAATGCGACCGAGACGGCCAATCATGGCGTGCTGCGCTCGAAGCGAAATATGAGGGCAAAGGCAAGGCTTTCACCCGCAAGGACTGGGACTTACTCCTTGGAAATTGCCAGGCAGTCACAGATCAACCATGTGCGGCGTTCGCGGAAGAGCTTTTATCGACTTACCCTCACGCAAAGGTTGTTTTGACAACACGCAGCTCAATGCAGCAATGGGTCGCTTCTGCACAGAGACTCGAAGCTCTACACGTGTCTTATGCTCCACCCAGGTGGCTAGCGTTCTTGCATAAGTTGCTGCTTCCTATCAAGATTGGGTCCAGCGACGCTGCCCTCGCCCTTGGTATCGTGCACCGACATGCCGACAACAGCAGAGATCCCGAATCTTCGTATACCGGCCACAACGATCGCATCCGCACATTGTGTGCTCAGGAAGGTCGGCCATTGTTGGAATTCAACGTCAAGGACGGTTGGGCTCCGTTGTGCAACTACCTAGGCCACGAGATTCCCGATGAACCTTTCCCTCATACACATTCTGCTATTCAAGAGGAGCAGGAATTGGCCCAGGCTGTTTATGAAAGAAATGTCCTTGTGTTGCGGAATTCCACGGCGTGTCTTGGAACGATGTTGGTCCTTGCATTAGGTGTTTACAGAGCCTGGTTCTTTTGTAGAAAGTAGACTCTCATGGGTCTGCCAGTCACTGTGGCCGTTCACCGACCATAGCTGCGTGACATTCAAGGCATAATGCCAAAGCAACACGAGAACCCCGAAGTGTATCTATGTAACAACTTCATGGGCCTGTTCTGTTCTAGGATAGGCCCATTGATGCACCTTCATTCCACCCACGAGATATCATCTACGAAGATGAGGATTGACTTTCGCGTGTCCTGTACTCCTCGGGATTCTGACTGTTCGTTTGTCCGGGTCCGTGTCGAGCGCTTCCTAGAGTGACTTCTATCCTTTACGTCCATTACTCTGAAGCGAGAGAGAAATCTCGCAGGTTGCTGGCCAAAACGCCAAAACAGTTCGAAAGTTGAGCGGCTGCTTGCGCCACTGGCCGGCCTTGTGCTACATTTCGCCGTGCATCGGGTCCGTTCGAGGGAAACTGGAGGCTTACTGTATCGATTGGTCCACCTGGCTGCATGCTTATCGAATGCGTTGTACGACATCCTGTGATCTGCAGAGTAGGTTACATCCCACTAAAGGTACCTAGGTACAGTACATGTGTTGCGCTACTGTACACAAATCGATAGTCTGCAGATTGCAGTCCTTCAAAGCTCCCCGAGTCTATATCTCAGGCTCTCTTGTCATAACACTCTAAGATACATGTACGCCTAAACCTTTGCAAGGCCAAGCCCGGCGTCGAAGCCCAACATAGCTATCGCCACAGGTTGAACGCACATCGTCGTGCAGATGCTCGAGTTCGGTTATGAGTAGGGAGAGGGGCAGGGCGCAATCTACAGTGTACCTACAGTAAGTACGTATGCGATAGAGGCACCAAAGTCTGTTGCTATACGACCCATTGGAGCTTACGAATTAATACACCCCGGGCCCATCAAGTGCCCATCCGACAAACTTTGTTCTATCTTTCAGTGCAGAATCTCTAATCTAGGAAGACTTCCGATCTTCTTTCAATTCTTTGACTCGCGACAGATCTCTACGTGGTCGCCTAGCGGATATGTCACGTCTGCGCGTTCACGAAATGGCCGTCTCCGACATGCCCCGTAGGCTGACCATTGCTCGCTTCTTTGACCTGGCTGAGCTTGACTCTACCATCACGATATCAGGAACGGTAGACAATATCTCGATAGAAGACATTGGTGGCATCGAAAGCATCACGATTCACGATGGAAGTACTATCCGGCCGTTGACGGCCCATCTTAGAGACATCTCACAAGTATCGGATGGCTTGTCGAAATGGTCGACAGTACAGCTTCAAGGGGAACGCATCAGAGGAGCAGATCAGAACTTCGAGATGAGCGTGTCGAGCGCGAGGGTACTAGGTCAGTCCGAGCCTGCCAACCCTCTCAACAACGGCCCTTCTGCAATATTGGCACACCCGCACTTGAGACTTCGAACACCATGGCAAGGACTCCTGATGCGCTTCAGATCAGCTACTGTCGCCGCGATCACAGATTACTTCCTCAACCATCCCGAAGGACCATTCCACCAAGTCCACCATCCCGTCATCACCTGGACCGATTGTGAGGGTGGCGCCGAGGTGTTCCCCATTCTTACACAGAACAGCAAGAATGCCGCTGCTGTGCTGAGGGACGATTACTTCGGTGGACGCCGGTATCTGACCGTCACTGCCGCCATCCACGGCGAGGCATTCGCTATGGGGCTCGACCGCATCTGGATGCTCGCTCCCAGCTTCCGTGCCGAAAGAGTGATAGACGATCGCCATCTGGCCGAATTCCACATGCTCGAGATAGCGATGAACTACGTCGAATCGCTCGACCCGTTGCTCAGACTGTGTGAAAGTTTCGCTCGTGGACTCATCGAGAGGCTCGGATCATCTCCTGTAGTCAAGGAGCTCTTCCAAAGCGTTGGTCGCTCAGATACGACATCGATCAAAAGCTCCGAGCTCGAGGCCCGATGGAACCTACTATGCGAACCGGATTGGCCCAGGGTCACCCACGCGGAAGCCGTGGTGTTGATGTTAGACGCCACAAGCAAGGGGAAAGTCGAGTTCAAACAGACGCCAGGCCCCGAGATTGACTTTTCCACCGAACATGAAATGTTCCTTCTGGAGCACTTCCAACGCCCTGTCTTCGTCACGCACTACCCAACAAGAATCCGCCTCTTCTCCGCTTTGCAGTCGCCGCCGCCAGCAGATGGCAACGGCGTCCAAACAACAGAGTCAGTGGACCTGCTACTACCCGGCATAGCAGAGGTGTTCAGCGGAGGCCTGCGAGAACACCGCCTGGACAAGCTGGTGCAGGTAATGCGGGAGAAGAGCTTCTTCAAAGAGTCCAGAGCTGGCATGGGATTGGAGAAGGGAGGCGAGTATCCTTATGTGAGAGATGGCGAATCCCTCGACTCGCTCAGATGGTTCGCAGATCTGCGCCGGTACGGCACGTCGCCCCACGGTGGCTTTGGCATTGGTTTCGAACGTTTGCTCGTTTACCTTACGGGCGCTCAGTCGACGAAGGAGGTCATTGCATTCCCGAGATACTATCAGTCGTGCGAGGCTTGAACGCGGTCGGGATTGGTACATTCCTGTGAACAAGTTTTGTCCGGAGACATGGACCGTACCGGAAAGCATTTACGAAGATTAAGCAGTCCTGGTAGAATAACGGAATGAATCTAGAGAAGGTTGGGTAGGTAGAGAGACTAGAGAGTGATGCTATTCAACAAATCGAGACCATCAAGCCGTTGAAGCAAGCTCAAGCCAAACCCACTAAAGATTGATAGTGGAGTCAAGGCCCGCTCCGCCAACGGGTAGCTGTCGCCATAGATGCCGTTCAACCAATCGGCAAGCGAAAGTGAGACACGTTCGCACCTGCCAGCCGCAGACAGAAGCATTGGAGGCAGGCCAGTGGGGCTGGAGCTGTATCTCGCTACTACTGTACTATTGAACAACCACAATATTTCTTCCTGCGTGTCTGAAGACTTGCATTACTGCGATTTGCGAAATTTACTCGACCACTCACTCACTCCGACACTGAACCAGCTGGCTACCAATTGAGAGATCTGCCAATCGCCAAAAGCAAACAACAAACAACACACCACATCAACCATGTCTAGCCAACCTCTACTCCAAACCGCTCCCGGTACGTATCACTTGCACACAACACCCAATAGAAGCCCTCTCCAACCCCAACAACACACTAACACCACCCTCCCACACCAGGCAAACGCATCGCCCTCCCCACCCGCGTCGAGCCCAAAGTCTTCTTCGCCAACGAGCGCACCTTCCTCTCCTGGCTCAACTTCACCGTCATCCTCGGCGGCCTGGCCGTCGGCCTGCTCAACTTCGGCGACCGCGTCGGCCAGATCAGCGCCGGCCTGTTCACGCTCGTAGCGCTGGCCGCAATGATCTACGCGCTCGTCACTTTCCACTGGCGCGCGAAGAGCATCCGCATGAGAGGACAGGGCGGGTTCGACGATCGCTTTGGCCCGACGGTGTTGGCGGTTGCGCTGCTGTTGGCGATTGTTGTCAACTTTGTTTTGAGGCTTACTGGGGCTGGGGGCGCGAAGAAGTGAGCCTTGACATGAAGAGTGGGAGAATGGGTTGCTATTGAGAGTAGAAAAAGGCGGGAGTGGGATCTCTTGGTGATCGCCTCGAGGACATACACTTGGAGAATCAGCCTTCGGACAAGGAGGAGGGCGGGAGATCTTGTTTGGAAGCTCGGCGTACCGACTATGGGGAATACTGTAAAAAGAGTAATGGCGTCCGTGAGTGGAGAGTACTGCTGGGTTGCTTTACATGGTGTTTTTTTGTATCAGCGAGCGCAATTTCTTTTTGTTTTTGTACCATCTGTAAATATGTTTACAGAGCTTACTGCTACCTAGGTCACCAATCTATACAGCTTCAAATGTCCATACGCAAAGATCCACGAACCGCCTGTCGACGGAGCCCGCGTCTTGTGGAACGCATCTCGAGTCACGTATGCCAGAATACATTCGGCGTGACCAACTACATCTATGATGTCGAGCTTGTCCTGGTCTCTGCGGTGCTCGATCTACTCCGTCGCCGGGGTTTGTGTCTGCAGCACTACATGTACGCTGTATGTATGGATGAATGATCGAACCGCTTTTCTTAAACTCAATCTGCAGCATATCTTTCGACGACGCTGTCAATCGCCAGGAACTCAGGACTCAGAGTTGGCCAACCTTCCTCAGACCGAGATCTCGACACCAATCATCTCCATCCTCGCAAGTTACTGAATTCGATCAAACTGGGCCCGGGCGCAGCGAAAGAGCAGTTTCGGAAGAGTCAGCCAACAGCAGCGATATTGGATGTTCCTCACCGTTTGTGTGCGGTGATGCAGATAGGCGCCATACACATTCCGCAAACCATCCACTCGCCAGTTGCCGCCGCTTACGAGAGTATCAGCACGACAAGCTTGTTAGCTGTTACAGTAATATTGCGGTGCGCGAGGTGGAGGAAAAGCGATTACAAATCGGTCCGATGCCATCCGGAGCGTAACCTCAGCTGCTCTGTGCACATCCCACCTCAGCTAGGTACCACGGAGAGCAGCCATGGGGACTCCGCACAAAACACATTTTGTTGCGCCGAGTTGACACCGTGGACGTTGGAGATGTTTGTTGGAGCGTGCTGTGGGGAGAGGGGAGAGCGTGGGGACGACAGGTTGTGGTTATGGTTACAGTATGAGGAGAAATTTGGTCGTGTTGCCTGGATGTTGTGTCCGATTGGTAGGTTGGGAGTATTTGAGAGGGCGAGGAGGGCACCCATCCGCTGTCTACAATAGGACTGATGCGATTCCCATATTGCACCTGAATTGGCTTTGATATGATGATCGTATGAGCATGTTCGAAGTACGGTACAGTACATGACCTAGGAGGTAGGTATTTTGCACGTGTTGTCGGGGCTGTATTTCGGATTCCGGAAGTTTCTTCCCTCCACTTCACGCCACCCAGCATTGATCGCTCACGTGAACATTTCGGTGATTGTAAGGCTCCGGACCTTGAGAATACCTATGGCAGGCTGAGTATTCCTCGCGATGTTGTTTTCGCCAATGAATTCGACAAGGTTGAAACCGCGGGAGATGCCTTCACTTGCAAGTCTTGCGCCGGGATGGCAAGACGGCAAAGAAGCAGTCGTCTCTTCAAACCGATTGCTTTGCTCTGGCCGGGTACTAAGTGGGTAGCCGGATATGAAAGCTTTTCTCAGCCCTACTCATGCGAGACTGTAAGGTAGCAATCAAATCTCGATGCGGCTCCTCATGACGTCCTATTACTCCGTCCTCCTCGGCAAGCAATCCTCGGCATGTGGCTAATGTCTTTCCATGCTGGCGAAAAAGGCTTAACAATCTCTGACCGTCACCAAGAATCGATAGAAGCCCGGGCGGACGCCCCACAAGCCGAGCTGCACACGCACATCTCTATGATGACCAAGAGTGTCTAAGACGAGCCCCAAGAGATCCGTCGAAAGCTTCGTCGCGTCAAGACTCAAGTCGCCGCCCAAGCTTCTCGCTTCTTCTCGCTTGACTCGGCCTGCCGGCCTGGTGGAGCTGTCTAAGACCGACTCCGACCAGTCCGCGCCTCTCCTGTTCTTCGCCGTTTGAACTTCTTTTTGCAACATATCGTCATCGCTCGATTTTCAGTCCACGCGCGCCCCGATTGCAACCGGCATCCCCGGACCAAACCTCGTGCTCCTCGTGGGCAGCGGCCAACGTGAGGGCAACGTGCGGGATGACGGTGGGTTATGGATGGGGTGGAATCGTGGGCAGTGGCCATGGGCCATGGGGATATTTGGGTCCACCACGTTGCCCGCTTTTCTTATAAGGCCTCCATCTCCCCAATGTAGGTGGTTTCCGGTGTTTTGACCGTCTCGCAGCATCTCTTCTTCTTCTTGCATTCTACCATACAGCGTTGCAACATGGGAATTCTATCCCAATTGAGGCGCAACGAGCCTCCTGCTCCTCAGAATGGCGACGAAATGCCGACAGGAACCCAATCGCCTACCTCAGCGGAGCTGGAAAAGGCAAATGTCGATACCAGCTCACCAGTCAAACTCTTCACCCCTCGCATCTTCGCCATGATCATGATCGTCTCCCTCGGCGGTCTAATCTTCGGTTACGACACAGGTCAGATCTCGGGCTTCCTCGAGATGGAGGACTTCCTCAAGAGATTTGGAGACACAACGGACCCGGAAACAGGCGATTACGCATTCTCAAAGGTGCGCTCTGGTACCATTGTTGGCCTGCTCTCAATTGGTACTCTTATCGGCGCCATTGTCGGTGCACCGATCGCAGATGCGTTCGGCAGGAAGCTTGCCATTGTCTTCTGGAACATCATCTTCTGCGTTGGCGTGGTCATCCAAATGACTACCTTGAAGACGTGGTACCAAGTCGCTCTCGGTCGCTGGGTTGCAGGTCTGGGAGTTGGAGCACTTTCCGTTCTCACTCCCATGTACCAATCTGAGACCGCACCAAGGCAAATTCGTGGAAGCATGGTCTCCTGCTACCAGCTGTTCATCACTCTTGGCATCTTTATCGCCTACTGCATCAACTACGGGACCAAGAGTAAGAACACGCCCGCTTCCTGGAGGATTCCCATGGGCGTCGGCTTCATCTGGTCGGTCATCATGGCAGTCGGCATCATGTTCCTCCGCGAGTCACCCCGCTGGGAGTATCGCAAGGGTAAAGTTGAGAGCGCGCGCACGACTATCGCAAAGTCTTACGGTGTGCCTGAGAACCACTGGGAAGTTGACCGCGAGGTCCGCGAAATCCAGGCCAAGCTTGATGCTGAGAATGCTGGTGGTGGCAAACACCCATGGTACGAAGTCTTCACTGGCCCACGCATGATGTACCGCACTCTGCTCGGCATCAGCATGCAGGCGCTCCAGCAATTAACTGGTGCCAACTTCTTCTTCTACTACGGCACAACTATCTTTACGGCAACCGGCTTGGACGATTCTTTCCAGACCTCGATGATCCTTGGTGGTATCAACTTCATTATGACTATCCCCGGAACATACGTGGTTGAAAAGTTCGGCCGAAGGCGTGCTTTAATCACTGGTGGCTTGTGGATGTTCTGTTGTTTCATGGTCTTCGCCAGCGTTGGACACTTCGCTCTGGACCAGCAACATCCTCCAAACACTCCCGAAGCCGGCTCGGCCATGATCGCATTCGCCTGCCTTTTCATTGCCGGCTACGCGATGACATGGGCTCCCATCGTCTGGGCCATTGTCGGCGAACTGTACCCAACCCGCTACCGCGCCCAAGCAATGGGTCTAGCCACCGCCTCCAACTGGATCTGGGTAAGCAAATCAATCTTCTTCACCACCCTAATAATTAGAAACTAACAATCTCTCCCTCACAGAACTTCCTCATCTCCTTCTTCACCCCCTTCATCACCGGCGCAATCGACTACCGCTACGGCTACGTCTTCGCAGCCTGCAACTTCCTCGGCGCCGTCGTCGTCTACTTCTTTCTCTGCGAGACCCGCGGCCGCAGTCTCGAGGAAATCGACACCATGTACATCATGCACGTCCCGCCCCGCCAGAGCACCAAATGGGTCCCGCCCCAGGGCGAGGATCTCGTCACCGCCGATGCTCTCCACTTGGCTCCCGGCGCCAGGAATATCCGTAAGGCTGATGCAGCTGGTATGGAGGGCGAGCAGCGGATCGATAATTTGCCGGCGGCGACGGAACAGCATGGTATCCATGATGTTTCGGGGACCGGGTATGAGGCTGAGGCGGGTGGTGTGAGAGGACAGTCGGTGTACTGATTGGGTATTCTGACTCTTTTCCACAAACATAGATTAGCATTTGTCCTTATGCCTTATTTTCGGAGCGTACGCGCATGATAACTCGAACAGTCGTTGGTAATTGATATCTTGACGTCTAGTCAATCAATACTTTGAGGCTTCGGAGCTTTAACACCAGTCCATCCGAGACAAAATCACTCACATGCAATCTCCCTCTATAGTATATACCCATAAACAAGAAAGAAAGAAAGAAAGAAAGAAAAAACCCCTCACAACTCAATCCCCCCCAACGGCCCACCCATCTCACTCTCCCTCCTCGCCTCATCCTCCTCCTCGGCCCTAACCCTCTCGGCCTCCGCATCGACAAAAGTCAACTGCCCGGGCGCGCCGTAAGAAATGCAAAGCTCCTCCCCGGCGGGGACGTCCCTCAACGTCCTATAGACGATAACCTGGCGCCCGACGTCGCGCGTCCAGCCTACGTTCTGGTGCAGGGAGGAGTGGTTGAACATGGAGCCTAGGCCGAGGATGAGGGCTTGGGGTTTTGCTTTGAGCGGTTTGGGGGTTGGGTTGTTTTCTGAGGGGTTTGTAAATATGGGGGTTGATGATGATGCTGATGTTGGTGTTGGTGTTGGTGTTTGTGATGCCGGTGGCGCGGGCCAGTTGTAGGTGTAGTGGTAGAGTTCCGTCTTTGAGATGTGGGCTTCGTTTTCGGCGGGCGAGAGAGGGAGGACGGGCGAGGTGTCGAGGACTGTGGAGGCTGGGAGGGGGACGGAAGAGAAGACTCCGCGACCTGGGATGGATTTTTGTGTTAGTTTGTGGTTGGCTGTTTGTTGTTGAGTTCGGTTTTGGTGTGATGGAGTGATGGTGATGGTGGTGGCAACTAGGACTTCGCGTTTACCTTTGGCGGGTGTGTATTTGATGTACAGATGAGGACATCGCTGGAGCGGAATCGCATCTTCCAACTTTGCCTGTTCTTCTTTCTCGCTTGATTCGCGTCGAACGTCGTTGGGCAGCCGCTCATCAACGGTCATTGTAGTTGATCGAGATTCGAGTCAAAAGGAAAAAAAAAAAAAGGAAAAAAAAGAGAAATGCTTGACAGTATCGAAGGCGCCGAAAGACAGTTTACTAAACGTCAGTAGGAAACTCTAGAAATCCGTCAATAAGTTGTGCAAATGGTCGGTGGTGTTGAATTTGTTGTAAAGGTGTTGTATGGATCGCTCAGAAGACGATGAAAAATCGTCAAGCCAAATCCGAGGTTTCTGACAAAAGCTTTCCACATAGCGAGATTTATGGGCGACAACATCGATGTGTCGTTCGCCTGGCACATAGAGTACCCGGAGACCGGATTGAGTAGCATTATGTTCCTAAGAATACCCATCAAACATTGTGGTAGTGGCGATATACATTGGAAAGTGTTATGGTGAGGTTGGAGACCAGTCTGACAGGGTTAGGGTTGGGGTAAGTCCGTTCGCCGGTTCGATCGCAGATTCTGTCTGAACATGGCGAGATACTGACCGTCAAACCCAAACTATGCAATGGGGCGTGATTGCGAGGTATGTGCATGTTAGCGTGTGTGAGGATGTCCTGCACAGGCCTATACGATGATGCCGATAAAACCCGACTCTGGAGGTGTTGTTGAGGTGTTGGAAGTCGCTTTTGTTTTCCGAGATATCTCGTTCTATCGTTAAACCGTGTTTCCAGCGTAGCCAAACCAGTGGCCCGCAAATGCAATATACACATGCGCCCGGACAGGCTCAGAAAAAGCAAACCACTCCTAGTTCGTACAGTCATCAATGGATCCTCCCCTATAGTAGCAGTAATCGTAGTAGGTAGCAAGTTTGTAGCTCCCAAATCTTACAGTCGCGCGTTACCTCTTTCCACTCGTGCGCCTCTGACTCTTTCAAGCGCTCTCTCACGATTCGATCGTCTCTGGTGCCTTGGTCCTGAGATCGACGAGTTAAGTCGTAAGTTGACGCCCATGCTGGCCCAAAAATCGTCGGGCACTTCGTCACGCATCGCGAGCCTCCGTGCGATTCGCCTCATGTTTTCGAGGTCTTGCTCGTCACTGTCTAGGTCGTTCAGCAAGACGTCGGAGACATCGCGGGCTCCTCCACGAGAAGGTGATGAGACCGGGTTTGCCGAGGGAGGGTCTTGAGACAATGCAGGTGGTGAGTTTGGACGGTAGGGAGGCGAGCGATTTGCTTGTCGAAGAGCAGTGTCGCGGAAGCGGACCATGCGGTGAACGGCATCCTCGCTGTGGAGACTGGTGACGCGCTCACGGCCTTCCTCTGTGTTGAGGGCTTCGTCAATGAGGCGGAAGCCCACTTCAACTGTTCTGAAAGAGCGGTCGGAAGGCCGTATCATGGACCGGATGCGGATTCGGCCTTCAGGCGTCGCCATCTCGTGGTAGTACATCTCCCGAGCAAAGGCTTCGGCTTGGGCCATGTACTCTTCGTCGGTGCAATCGACGTCAACGGAAGAAGCCGAATCGCTACCGCTGTCCTCGCCCTGGTTGCCGTCTTCCTCATCACCGCGGCGCGTTGTGCCGCTAACTGCTGTTTCGCGCTCTGGCTCTGTGATGGTTTCGCCGTTGCTAGAAGCAAAGGAGCTGCCAGCAGGAATGGTCGCGAAACTGCTGTCAGCGCTTGGCAAAGTAGCGTCTGGCTCAATCGTGCTTTCCATGATCTCCCATGCATCTGCCGGCGTTGGACTTCTGTTGCGATCGCCCAGGCCGTTCACAGGAGAGCCTGCTCGCCAGGAGCGGCTCAGCGGGTGCATTGGGCGACCTAATGTCGTCCGGCTCTCAGGCATAAACAGGCTGTCACCGTCAGGCTCGGAGCTCTCTAGCGGTGGAGTAGGGAGCACGCTCCTGGAAGGAGGCTCTGCGCCGTGCGATCCCTGGGCGGGTGGGTCGGTCCCTGGTGTACTCGATGCCGCATGATTGTCCGGACTGGCCTCTGGATGATAGCGCCTGCGCATAATCACCGAGTTCGGACGATGTGAACGCGCCGCTGCAGCCGTTTCCAGCAAAGTACGGCGCTCGGCCTCGGTCCAATGGTCGCTGTGTTGCTCGCCAGAGTTCTGAATGAAGTCTTGCGCATCGCGACGGAGGCGAGCAGCCTGTGCGTGCAAGTCATCCAAGCTCAGCCTGAGCTCCCGTTCTCTTTGATCTAGGGTGTAGTAGTTGCGCGAGTGAGGGACAGGAGGTGGGGGTGGAGGCAAGGCTGTGCTGCTGCGGTCGGCATGTTCTAGCAAGGTCGCTATGGGCGGTACACCGTTGCGGCGCGAGTAGCGAACGCTGATGGCAGGGACTGGAGGAGGCGAGCGCTCAAAACGAGGCGGGGCGATGGTCGGCTCGCGGGCCACTCTGCGTCTGCGATTGCTCTGCTCGCTGGCAGGTTGTCGGCGAATGGAGGAACGGGCGGCGGTCGTGGGATCAACTTTTTTGGTGGATTTTTTCTTCTGCTTCGTCTCTTCGGGATCGCGCCAGATACTGATGAGGAGAAGGAAGAGTTAGCTGTGCGGTTGCTGATGGAGATTCGAATGCTGACTCAGGCGGGTCGGTCGCGTAAGCGCTGGAGAGGAGGCATCGATGTTCACGCGCGCGGGGAGGAAATCATACGGGAGACCCATGGCCGGGTTGGCTGTCGTCGGCGGAGAGAAGAGGGTTGTTGATCAAAGCTGCACTGCAGAGATGCGCGCTTGATTTTCGCGGGATGCAAGGATTGATCGCGGAAGTTGTCGCGTCGAGGGGGTTTTGCTGGGGCTGAGGGCGTGTTCGTATCGAGGAGAGGCAAAGAGTAAGCGCGCAGGGCACAAGGCAGGTGATGGCGCAACGACGACAACCCTTTCCCCAGATTGCCAAACTTCAACTGCCGCGGGCCGATGCACATGTGAATCCAATCAATCAGCGCACCTCACTTACACATCACTCACATCTGTGCATGGTCAGCTGACGACCGACTGATCTTCAATACATTGAATATTCAGAATGTCAAGATGATATAGTCAGACTACACACTCAGGAAAATGATCGAACTAGGCCTCCAGCGGATCAGTCGACTATTGTCAAAGACTCACCTCCCATGGCGTGCCATCCACGTCGCAGGCACCAACGGCAAAGGCTCAATATGCGTCTACATCTCTGGCATGCTGGAAGCATATAACAACTCTCCTTCTCGCCTCGCCAGTAAGAAACCAAGGATCCGCCATGGACGCTTCACCAGCCCTCACTTGATTGACCGCTGGGACTGCATCTCCATCAACCAACAGCCCGTCTCGTGTGCCCTCTTCCACGAGATCGAGAAGAAAGTCCTCCTACGGAATGCTAGCGAGGACATCAACGCCAGCGAGTTTGAGCTCCTTACCGCCACAGCTTTTGAGATCTTCACCCATGAGAAAGTCGACATTGGCGTGATCGAAGTGGGCATGGGCGGCAGACTCGACGCCACAAACATCCTCGGCCAGCCTGTGGAAAGTGAAGCACCCTCAGAACCAATAACAAGAGCTCCACCTTTCGTCACAGCCATAGCCAAAATTGGCCTCGACCACCAAACCTTCCTGGGATCAACCCTCCAAGCCATCGCCGCCGAAAAAGCCGGAATTCTAAAACCAGGCGTACCATTAGTCTACGACTCCTCCAACACACCAGAAGTCACAAACACATTCCAAACCCTCGCCTCCCGAATTGGAGCCCCAATTGCAATCCTCAAATCCCTCATAAACACCACCAACCTAACGATCTCATCCTCCGCCAAAAAGTCTCTATCACAAACCCTCCCACGTCCAGACCTCGCCATACTAGGTCTAGCGCCCGAAGGCAGCACACCCGCCCACACGCGGCAAAATACCTCCGTCGCCTTGCAAGCAGCCCTCATCGCCCTCCAAAACTTCTTCCCCTCGACAACAGCAACGAACCCAACAACAGACGATACCGACGACATCCTCGCCACCTTACTCGCGGTCCCCACCCAAACAACCTTCCCTGGCCGCCTCCAAGCCCTCAACATCCAACCTCTCACGGGCCGAACACAACCCATCCTCCTAGACGGCGCCCACAATGCGCAATCCGCGGCCGTCCTAGCCGAAGCAGTAGCGAATCTCCGCGTCGAGTCCTCGCATGCAAGCGCAAGTACCAGAAGCAGCAAAGTAACATGGCTCCTCGCAGCCTCCGACTCCAAAAACATCGAAGAGCTTCTCGCGCCCCTGCTCAAGCCCGGCGACGCTTTCTGCGCGGTGGAGTTCGGGCCTGTGGATGGTATGCCATGGGTGAAAGCTATGGGGTCAGCTAAAGTTCTAAGGGCCGCGAGGGCTGTGGTGGGCGGTGGACAGAGTCGTTTGGTGCAGAGTGACGAGAATGCGGGTGATAATGCGTTTGGGAGAGATGTTGTGGGCGGTTTGAAGAGGGCGAGCGAGGTTGCTGGCGAGGGCCCGCTGGTTGTTGCGGGGAGCTTGTATCTTGTGGGAAGTGTTTTGAGGGCGTTAAGGGAGTGTGGCGAGTGATTGATTGAGTGAGTGATGTGAGTTATTGGATTGAGAGGGGAAGGGGAAAGATCTCGCTCTCGGGATTCTTTGGATTAGACTTATGAAGTCTCTTCCGATTCTATTGTACAAGCAATATAGACATTGTAGCCCACAAGCTGCAAGAGACCCCATCCATTAGTGGGTGTGGTAGATTTAATGACCGCCCATCTCGACTCTGGGCAAGACGCGTTGCAGATACCCCACCGCGTCTCTCCACTGCTGCATATGCTCGGCAGTCTGAGGCCGAGGCAGTAAGGTTTCCCAGTCTGCGATCTCGTGGAGGCGTTTGCCGATCAGATTCTCGCCGATCGAAGGAGATGAGGGTGTGAGTTGGATGTTGCACTCGGTGACCACACCGAAGCGGACGGTAAACTCGATCAGAGGGAAGGTGTTCCTTTTGGTGGTGACAGTGCTGTTGTCGTCATTGTTGTTGTCGGACCGAGAGCTGAAAGTGAATTGAGGAGTCTGGAGGTACGTCCACTCGAGAGACTGTGAATCTGAAGGTTAGCTATGATGTCCAGACTCGACAAAAAACGACGACTGAGAAACCGTACCTTCAATTCTTCAATTCCCTTGCGAACACCCTCAACATCAGCCCAATCTTCTCCGACTTCCACAACTCCACCCTCAGGCTCGCCGTACATCTCCGCAAAGTACTTCCGCACACTGGTCTCAAAGCGCTCATTGGCGAGCAGGATGTTGCCCACGGGAGAACTCACACTCTCCACACCCTTGGCCGTGATGAAACCCTTCGCTGGCGAATGCAAGTAATGCGGAATCACGTTCAAATTCGGGCTGCTGAGCAGGCAAGTCCCGTGATGTAACGCTCGAGCTCGCGTCAGCTTGTAAGCCGAGCCGGAGACTTTGAGAGGCCGCGATGATGAGGATTGGTAAGGAGTGGTGTGGGTGTCGGCCGTGTCAAGACTTTGCAATTTGGCCGTCTGCTTCTGGCCTTGGTCTAGTACAACATCGTGTCGCTCATTGACACGTGCGCGATCAACGCCATTACTGCGCAGCGCGCGGACGACCATCTCGGCGTGCTTGTCGCGGGTGAAAATCGATGAGGGGCAGATGACGGTCCAGTTCACGTTTCCTTCGTCGTGGAAGACGGTGCCGCCGCCACTTCGCCGGCGCACTAGATCGACGGGGGCATCGAGGCCGGTTTCCGGAAGGGGAATTTCATTTCTGCTGCCTTTGCGTGTGGCGGCGGCGTTGAGGAGGGCGAGGTTTACTTCCAGCCAGGGATTTTGATTGCGGCCTATGATGATGCTGGGCCGGTTTGTGTAGAGGAAGAGGATGGCGGCATCTGCGGGTGAGGTCTGCAGGAGGTGATGTTCAATTGAGAGGTTGAGGTATGGGTCGTTGGAAGTAGATATGTAGGATTTGACCGGGGAGGGAGGCTTGTTAGGGGAGTTTGAAGCGGGCGTAGATATCCATCTTTGCGAGTGAGGTCTGACTGAGGGAGATCTGGTGGCGAGCACGGCTCTGCATGCTGGGATGCGGGATGTCATTGAGCCATGTGAAGTGAAGAAGGAAAGGCAAGTGAAGTGAGCCAAGAATGGAAAGGTCACGGGATTGAGTTCCCAAGTTTGCGGTTGATGGACGATGGATTCCCGCGCGCCGTTAGAGATCTGTTGCTTCTCCGCCTTACAAAGTTCTAGAACATGAAACGCACGGAAGGACGAAAGACACAGATGTGCTGTACAATTTTATGTGGTGATAATATGTTTAGATATAGGTGTTGTAAGTGTTGGTAAATTCAAACAATTCACTCACATCATCACTTTCACTCCTCAGTATGCGTGTCACATGCAATACACGTGATCATGGAAGGTGGACCCCTGTCGCGCCTGCCGGTACCTGCATGAGCGCGACATCCCAAGGCCCGCTAGATCGCCATCATCACCGACTCGACGTGGTTTCAGCCCAAGATAACTCCTGACCGCCGCAAGAGTGAACTTCGACGACATGCATCCCTTCGCTTGAGCCAAACCTCACTCCACTCCCACACACATCCCTACCAATTACCCGACAACCCTCTACCTCACCTCACCGATCCGGGCTTGCGTCCGCCCGCACAATGCGACATGGCCTCCGACACCGCGAGCCTCACGAATTCCTCTGAGGCCAGGCCTCCCATGTCCACCGCCGAAGTCGTTGCATACGTTCGCAAGGAACTGGACGTCGACGATGAACACCTGGCCCGCGTCATCACCGCCAGCAGCGTCGACCTGCCTCGCGATGCCCACTCTGGCGTTACCCTCGATCTCAGCCACAAAAACATCAAAGAGCTGCCAGTCGAGGTCGTCGCCCTGATCAAAGACAAGGTGGAGCGCCTGGCTCTATCGCACAACCCGCAGATGGCGGTGCCGTCACAGATCATTCAATGCGACCGCCTACGCTACCTGAACCTCCGATGGAATCAATTGAAATACTTTCCGGACGCCATCTTGCAACTGTCGAAGCTGGAGATCCTGGACATCAGCAAGAACCGCATTGTCGCAATTCCTGAGGACATCAAACGCATGACCTCACTCAAATTCCTGGCAGTAGCGAGGAACAAGATCACAAGGCTACCTCTGGCACTCGGAGAAATGGGAAGCTTGAGCAAGCTCAAATTCGACGAGAACCCGATTGAATTCCCACCACCCGATGCGCTGAAACAGCACAAAGAGAAGGTGGGCACATTGGAGACGGAGAAGGAGAAGGACATGTGTGCGCAAGTGAAGCGGTTCCTCAAGCAGGCGGCATTGAGGGAGCGGTTGATGAGCCATTCAGACCACGAAACGAGCGAAAATAACATTGAAACTCCTCGTCCACCGAAGCGTGGCATGGGCATGGGCGGTCGCTTTCCAGTGCGGCCCAGTATCAGTGGGATTGAGAACTTTGCAGACACCAAGAATGAGTCTCCTTCGGACAATGCCCCGCCGATCCCCAAGCGATCACACGCTCGTGTGTCGTCAGGAACACTCGGTCTTCAGTTGCAGCGCCCAGGTCTAGCACCGCTTCTTCAAAGCAGCGGCGAAACGAACCGCAGCCGCAGTGATACTGTTTCTAGTCTAAGCAGCATTCGCGCGCGTCGCCAAGGATACGTTCCTAGCAAGAGGACCGTCAGCAGTAACACGAACACTGATCTTAATGCGGTCAGTGAGACTGCGAGCCAAGACTCCTCTCGATCAAGTCAGGCGACTATCAAGGCGCCACACTCCCGTAACCCCAGCGTTGCTTCGACTTATAATGGTTACCTTGCGCCCAACGGTAGCGGCGAGACGTCATCGGGTGCGACTAGTCCAATTGACGGCCCTGTCCAGCGCTACAACTCTGGTCGTGGCCCAGAGAACGACATGATACACCCCAACGCCAAGTTGCTAAAGTCACAGCCTATCCTGGCGTCGAGGCGGCTGCTCTTCACACTCATGGAGCTCCAGCGGCCACTTGTGCGCATAGCACAGGGCCTCAAGGACGGCACCCCCAAGCGTACAATGCTGGAGGGCCAGCTGTTCAACGCAAATGCGCATGTGGAAGAGCTAGATCGCTTGCTCCACCACCTTGACAGTGGCGTTGAAGACACGCCCAAGCGGGAGGCCCTTGCTGCCAGGAACATAGCCCAGGCATGTGACAACAGCCTCAAAGCGTACGGTATTGTCGTGAAAGAACTGAAAGGTTTCGTACAAAAGATCGCGCACATACTCGATCCTATTCTGGTGCGTTGCTTGATGTTCCAAATCAACACCGCAATGATTGAGTCGAGAAACGTCTGCAAGTCGCTCGGCTTCAACATCGTGCCTATCTCGGAGAGGCAAGACTCGCGCGCATCACGCGCATGGAGCAGCCGGACAGTTACCCCAACCCAGCCGAAGCCTGTGGTGAACAAACGCTTGCGAGGCCCAACCATACTGAGGAGCATCAGCAGCAACACCACCCTGCGAGCCATGCCACCACCCGTTCCCTTGAACCCCAACAGCAGCCGCACAAACACCATGACATCGGTGACATCGGCAGTGCCGCGCCCTGGCGACTCATTCGCCAGCGCCCAGAGTTCGGCAGCACCTTCGAGAACCAACACGATGCGCAGCATGCAGCCCGATGACGGAGACGAGGTTGAGCAGTTTGAAAGGATATTCATCAAGCTACGCACCGCATGCGATATAGCCTACCATGCTCTTCCCCATTGCCACACGGAAATCACTGTTCACAAGGACAACGCTGAGACCGCTGGCAAGGCACGTGCAGCGCATTACTGGTCGCTAGCACTTACCAAGTGCAATGCTGTCATACGAGCAAATCAGGCGTTGTCTGCACGACTGAAACAGGTGAAACTCAAGGATCCTGGTGTCCGTCACCAGCGTGAGTTTTGGCAGATGTGCGATGCCTTTGTACAGGTATGTTGTTACCCATTCAATACTACTAATTTATCCACCAGCTAAAACACTATGCCTCCAGACCTGGGCTGAGCTCGCCACCGAGGTGAAGGACATTGGCCAGCAACGCATCGACATCACGACGATTAAGATGGTCATGAAGCCAGTCCAGCGTGCCGTCAAGGACGTCAGCAAATCCATCTCTGACTCGCCGCTCTACCACGCCGCTCTCCGTCCTCCAAACAACAGCAACAACTCCTACGGTCTCGCTTCTCCGCAGTCGCTTGCGCCGGCCTTCCAAGGAGGCTACCAAGGCAACTTCACAGCCAACCTCAACACCGCCCTCGCGCAATCTTTACCCATGGGCCCACCAACCAACGTCCCAGCAACGCCCCTGGCAGCTGCTCTCGGACCAGCAGCTCAAGCCACTCTTTCTTATCCGCAGGGCGAATACTTCTCCTCGCACAGCGCGACCCCGAGCAGCGCAGGAGGAGTCAGAGGCATGCACGAAAGACTCGATACGATGATGCAGCATCCTGGAGGTTACAACCAATACGGCCAACAGCAGCAGCAGCAGCCGCCGCTGCCGCAGCAGCATCATTACTATCAACAACAAAACCAGCAACACCATCACCAACCCCAACACCAGTCCCAACACCACCAGCAACAACACAGCGGCTATGCGGGCTTCCCACACACCGCCAGGAGAGTCGACATGAACCGATGATGATGACGATGATAGGTAGAAGTATGTTGCTATACCCCCCTTGTTCTTTCCTCATTTTTCTATTCGATGCATTGGCAATGCAGGCGAGCGCGCAGATAGCACTGAGATACTTTCCCCCCTTTTGAAGAAACTGATCCGTAGGATTTTCGACAATGAAGCAAAACCCCCCACGAAGAGAATGCGAGGCAAGAGAAGCAGAATGCTAGGAAGAATTCAAGGCGGGCGAGCGTGGGACGAAACCCAAGTCGGAAACAAACAGAAACAAACCGAAGGAAAAAGGAAAAAGAAAGGCGAACCGCATCCCGCCGATTCCAAGCACCATGTGTGCATGCACTTTTCGCGGCCACGGGATTGGCTCAAGGGATCGGTGCAGGGCATGAATGGGAGACTGGAGCGCATTGGGCACTGTTGCTGATCACAGGGCGACATGGGGAAAGGAAGCCCATGAGGAACCATTGTATCTATAACCATACCACACGCTTGACGAATTGAACCATCGCCGCCCGACGACATGCGTAGGCTTGAAGCGCGCACGCGCTGTCGAAGGTTGAGGTCACAGACAAAGAAAGCCTTGCCGATTTTCTCTTCCGTGGTGACTCGCGCTTTTCATTCATCTCCCAGCTACTGGCTGCGAGCTTGTCAAATGCGATTGCACTTGATTTTTCGTACAGACATATCACCACACTACAGTCGAGGGCGGAACATGATCGTTGACAAACAAAGAAGCCGCTTGACAAGCGCCACATGCATTTAAGCTATAGCTGCGGAATCTAGACATCCTGGACGGAGTCTCCTTGCCCCACCACCACATGCCGTCCTGGTCGTCGTTCATGTCATGGCGGAGTCCAGCTTGCCAAAGGAATCTTCCTGCCTTGTCGTCGAGATACTTGGATTTGGATGCGAGTCGCGATACGCTTAGTCGAAGAGACCGAAGCCCATGTCGTCGTCGGACTCCTCCTTCTCTGCAGGCAGAATTCTCGTCAGCGTGTGTTCGCGGCTGAGCAGCGTTTCTTTCATGTTCAAACTTACCCTCCTCCTTCTTCTCCTCGGCGGCGGGGGCGTCAGCGGCACCAGCAGCGGGGGCAGCGCCACCGGCGGCGGGGGCGGCACCACCACCAGAGCCGACGTTCAGGAGCAGGTCCTTGACGTCCTTGCCCTCGAGGGCCTTGGCGAAGAGGGTGGTCCAGATGGGCTCAACCTCCTGAACCTTGGCGGCGGAGATGAGAGTCTGGAGCTTGTCGGCCTGTTTGCGAAAGAAATTGTAAGTATGTTGTGCGGTGAAATCAAAGGCGGCAGCATTCGTCAAGTGCGCAAAAGCGCAATGTGTTGGTCGGTAGGCAGTCCTTCTCTTGATCCTTGCTGCTATCCTTCCTCTGCTTCCTCCTTCTCTGCGACAGACATACACATTGCGCCGCCGCCATGCTTGCATCTTCCCGCCGGTAGGGAAATGTTCAGATAAAAACGTACAGTGATCTCAAGACCCTCATCGGCGAGGATGAGGGCGGCGTAGGAGGAGGCGAGCTCGGCGTTAGACATTGTTGTGGGTTGTTGGGCGTGAGTTGCCTAGGTCGTTACAGGAGCGTACGAATAAGGGCTTCTACTCAGAAATTGTTGGTCGTCGAGAAGAGGTATTCGAAGTTCCCGCGGCAGCGCTCTGTGGCTTGTCAAATTCGATCGGGCGCGGTGGACGGCGAGCTTGGCGCGCGCACGAGTCATGTTGCGGGTTTGGACTTCAGAACATGGGAGGGAAGCTGCAAGCCTGCAAGATTGCCTCCCATCAATAGGCAAACATCATTTACATCCTGTCCAGTCTGGATCCGTCTGGGACCACGTGGATGCTGTGTGCTCCTTGGCCTCTGGCATGAACAAGTACCGGCAGTTGATCAATTGTGGCGAGTCTCTCAGAAGCTCTCATCACACAACACAGGGCATTCGATGCTCGCGTGACCATGATGGTATTGCGGCGCGATAAGATGAAAGATGCGAAGCGATGGCGATTCTCTCGCCGGCTATCCCGGAGGAACATCGTATCTGTTGGTCGTTCTGGACCTGAAACACCGGGTGTCTGGATGGCAGTCCACTGGTGAACGTCAGGCTTGGGCGAATTTACTCAAGATGACCGACCTTGCAGATCGTCCGTAAGTGCTAGCGCACATTGCATAGGACCCGACACACCCATGGTGAGCCAGGAAGATTTCGTCGATAGGATAAGAGCGATCAGTAGCTCATGACACGATATCGTGGATTGAACGACCACCTCGGCTGAAGTGACGCTGGACGATCCAGGTTGTGTGCTGGCGTCGTCGGTATTGGTAACGAGTGAGCCTCCTGTGGGATCACCCAGCACCGGGAGATAGGCACCATAGTGTTCGATCACAATGACAGATTAAGCTTACACACACACATGTGATTGAGATCTCGTCATATTGGCTGTTTTCCCTGCGAACCGTCGGTGACTCTTTCCTTGGGATGTATGTAAAACGCAAAGGAAGGTACTACCTGTCTCACATGAGGCGGCAACGCGCTCAAGATGCTCACAGTACTCTTATATGTTAATGCGAACCATAGAAAGCCCACTAGATTGCTAAACTACCACCATTCCCTCTATAAACATTGTAAACAACTTCATCACCTATACCACAACACTAACCCTCACAGAAGTGGGGCATGATTTCACTCCGCAAAGGTATGACGCAGGCTGGCCGAGACCCCGTGACTGCAGATGACCGACCGACCGACCGACCGTTTGTGTCAGAGGCGGAGCTCTTGCGACCAGAAACATCTCACATTGAATATACCTCACTCGACAGCTGTTTCATTGCACCGATCCGCCGTCCTTCCAAGAGAACCTCATCGCGCCACTTCAACATACCATGACCGACTCACCTCTCTATCGTCTCCCGCTCGATCCGCAGGAACAACCTATCCTCGAGCGCATCCTCAATCTCCGCGACTCGCTCAGCCTGCTCAAACAAGATCGCAGCACATACGTAAAGTCGCAGGATGTCCTGCTCCTCTACAACAACCTGATCGACCAGGTCGAATCTCTCAACCGCATCCGTGCCGACAAGCGCGGCGAACAGAACCGTCTCGACTCCGCTCTGGACGACTGTTTCCAGCTCATCAGTCTCTTCTTCCTCACAATTGGCCGCAACCATGAAGCGCCCGCAGTCTACTCTGCAGTCTCCACGGTCAAACGACTGCTTGACCATCTCCAGGAGGCCGGCTTCTATAGCCCGAGGGATCTTGAAGGCATCGCACAGCACATCGAAGAGTGGGAGTCTTCAATACACCGAACCAAGGATAGCCACTCGCCACACTTGATCACATTGCTGGAAGCGCGCATCGACGTTTGCAAGGCGACGTTGAATGAGCTCCGAGCGCATTTGTCACGCTTGGACCCGCAGATGCTGGATACCTATCAGAAGTTGGTCAGCATACTTAGAAGTCTGTCGGCTTGTAACACGCGATCAAGGGTAAGTTTTGGGATAAACTGTTTGCATATAGAATTCCACTGACAGGCTATGCGCAGTTTCCCGTTAAGGACGTGAAAGAACTTGACGCGCAGTTGTTCGCAATTCAGCATGAGCTTCATGAAGATCGTGACCCGCACGAGGGTAAAAGCGCAGAAGAGGCTTATTCCGAGCGACTGAACAAACTCAGTTTGACAGAAGGTGGCGTTCAAGAAGGCGAGGTTGTGGTCAAGGCGCTTCTAGCAAGATGTCTGCTGTGGAGCGAGGTGATTCAAGAGAAGTATGTTGTTGTCGTTGCTATCTACTGCACACTCCAGCTAACAATTCTTGCAGGAAAGGAAAAATCGACGAGCGCTTCCAGGACACCTACGATAAACTCGTCAAGCTTCGCAACAACCTCGAACAGATGAACCTCACGCAAGCCTGGTCTCTTCGCGAAACCGATCTGTACAGCTTCCAGCGCCAGCTCGATCGCGTCGACGAATCGCGCGTACACGGTAACTTCGTCGACGAGCAGGGCCGTCCGGCCGATCTTCATGCCCAGCGCACCCTCCTTTACCTCCTGCGCAAATCATACGCCTTCATCTACCAGTACATCGTCTCTTCAGAGCCTGTCAGCGAAGCGCTACTGCCGATCTACAACCAGCTCCTGACACTGAAGCGCTGCCTGCAAGAAGTTAAGCGCAACGGAGGCGTCGACAGCCCAAGAGAGCTCTACCCTTACTCGATGAAGCTGAACAGCATCGACAACATGAAGAAAGATGGCGCTTTCAGAGTAGGCAACGACATTCCCGAAGGACAAGGTTCAGTCATAGCATTGCTGGCCGAGTGCTTTGACTTGGCGTACGAGCTGCGCACTGAAGCCGAGGAGAAGGAAGAGGCGAACGGAACCCCGCCAGCCGAGACTGTCAACGGTGTGGGATCAAAGGAGTAGTTTTCCTGCCTCCACCCGGGAGTGGTAGTTCCACTGTGTTGATGTCCCTGTACTGGCTACCTCTGCCAGGAGGGGAAGGGAACGAACTATGGATAACGGATATGGAATATGGGATACGGAAATCGAAAGGAAGTTTTCCCAAGATTCGATGGAACGGGTCTTGTTTGCTGTACGAACCCTCGCAAGGTGTTGGAGGCGTTCAACTTGTTTACTTCTCTCTCTCTTTCTCTCTCTTTGTCCGTCTGCTGCGAGAAAGACAATTGTGATGGTCTCTGGTGCTCCCAAATCAATTTTCTCCCTCCTCTTGGCTTTCTGTTTTTCCATTTCGCCCAATACCCATTCTCGCTTCAGATCGTGAGGGAAACACCCCACCGGCAAAAGCACGAGATCAGCATTCAGTTGGATTTAAGCACCACTTCTGCCACCACGAAAACACCCTCACATCGCAGATAATCACCCAACCCTACCCTGAGCCTCGACTAGGCCACTCTGTAGACAATGTAAGTATGGCTCCACATGAGAACGGAGAGGAGAGCAAGGCTAGCCTATGGAGGACTTGTATTGCCACATGGGCAGAAACCCAAGTGAGGTGTTGTTTGTCACTGTACCTTACGTAAACACACATGTACGGGGTGTGTGCTGCTGCGCGGGACCGGCTCTACCATTCTTTTAACCCTGCTGTGCGCGCTGTAGATGCCCACGATCGAAGAACGTTGGTTGATGTGTTGACCATGGAGCCGGCTGCGACAGTAGACTGATGGGTTCGAAAACCGCCGTGAACCACGGAACTTTATAGGAACCGATTGGGCGCATGTGGATATTCCATTCCATTTCACGCGCGAAAGAACGAGGATGGAAAATGGACAAGATGAAACTGACAGTAAGGACGCCATCCGTATCAATTGCTCTCAGAAAAATATCATGGGTATCAAACGACCTCATCGTGGGAAAATTCAGTCTGCCCTGCCTGCCAACCTGCCTCCATTCATAGTCCCCACCCGAAAAGATCTGTACTTCGTGTCAATCTCCAAGCCGTTCGTAAGCTTTGCCTTGCCAGCTCGTTCGAAGGAAGAAAAGCAATCATTGCCTGACTGGCTCATTTTCGGCGCGCGGTTCACCGTCTTTCTTCCCGCCATCTTCGTCTTGGGGTTGCCATTCACTGCTCCGCCTGCTCATGCTCAAGCCTCCACTGGCATGCCTGCGGAAACCAGGGCTCACCAGCGGGCTGCCGATGCTTCCTGGAATACTGTCATTGCGGCCATGTCCCAGAGCGCCGGAGCGGATGCTACCCTCGTAATTCCTGATGCTACCTTCTTGATTACGCAGTGAGCGCGCGTCGTCGGCCTTGAGACTCCTTGCGTCGACATTGTTGATACTGCGAGCGTCATATTGCGAGCGACCGTCAAGACCGGTCATGCTGCGGAGAGATTTGGCGTCGCCGAGGTCTTTTCTGGGCCCGGCGTAATAGCTGTTACGCTCGCTGGCGAGAGCGGGCGCGGCGACTCCTTGGCTGCTGTAGATGCTGGTGCGCTCGGCAGAGGCGATACCGCCCATCCTGGAGACAGAAGCAGAGTACAGACCTGTGGTGCTGGCCCTGTCGGAAGCCTCGTTGTTGCCAGACAAGACACTAAGAGGTAGAGATTCGCGGCTGCCACCCCAAGTCGATCCAGGAGCGAGTGCACGGACGGATGCATCAGTGTCCATGCTGCGGCGACGACGCTTGGAAGACGAGGCTAATGTGACAATACTCGCGTTGTCGCTGGACAGGTGATTGTCGGTGTTCATGGATAAGTGGCGGGGGATTGCTGACACAGCGTTGAGGTTTGATGGGGCAGGCGACACAGGGTATTGATGGCTGAACATCACAGCCGGTTGTGCGGAATTTTGGCCCTGCGAGTGTTGTGTTGTTGCGTTAGGCTGTAAGGTATTTGCAGGAGAGGTGGACTGAATCGTCGTCAAGGTCGTAGCCAGAGATTGGTTGCTGTGATTCGGCGAGCTGAAGGTGCTTCCATGGCCGGCGCCGTCGATACTGCTCAAAGCTCCTCCTGTTGTGCCAGTAAACGCCTTACTGTGACCGGTGTCGCTGTGGACTGTATCTGGGATCGTGGCAACTGTTGGCGCCTTGCTCCTGTTGCTCGGGTGGTTTTCTCTTTCTTGTGGACCGCCCGAAATGACACTGCTGCCGTCGTCATTGCGCGGGTGTACTGGAGTCGCGAAGGACAACTGATCATCACGACTGCTGCGCGGCGACTGCTGGCGCACGAAGCCAGACTCTGGGTAGGGGTTGTTCTTGACTTTGTCGTTGCTGGATGAGCCTTTCTTGTGCTTGCCGCCCGTCAATGTGTTCCCTGTCTTCTTCTCCTTGCCACTGCTCCCGGTCTGTTCGCCTCCTTTAAGGCCTGTGAGTCGCTTGACCCACGCGGCAAAAGGGCGCCGCTTGGCCGGCCTCTCTGCAGGTTGCGGTCTCGCGGCAACATCAGCTGCAGCCATGGCGATAATGGGTGTGTGCGGTCGGTGATTTGAAGCCGCGATTGCAGTCGCAGCGCTTGACTATACGATGAGCTGCACTGGAGTTCGGTCAGGGTACCTAGATTGTCGGACGATGACGCAGCAAAGTCGCTTGTATTTCCCAGTTGGGCAGCTGGTAGTGAATGCGCTGCTGGGGTAGGGCGCGGGGATTGGTCGATGAGTTTTACCCGGCGCGAGTATGGCGATTGCGATTTATGCAAACGGAAGGGCGATGTTCGATGGATAAGGGGAAGTCGGTACACGGTCGTCTTTCGTCTGGTGGTGCGATGTTGGGGTGATATAGTTACAGTAGAGTTACGGGCCTGAGGTGGGAAGTCCAGAACAAAGCAGCAACGATGCCGATCAGCCCCTGCCTCTCTCTCCGCAATCTCACGGGAATAGCCGTGAGGCTTAGTTTTACTTTGGTGACGTGTTTTGGATCAGGTTTCAAATTCCCTTTTCACGTCTCACCTCAAGTCGTCCGGCAAGATCATGTGACACTTTACTCACTGTGGACTTCCACGCTCATACCGTCGTTTGTTGTACCTCGCCTGCTGCAAAAACTTGCATTTACTGGCATGCCTCTCATCACCCAAGACACCGCGTAAGCTACATGTCGGCACGCGTTCTTGTCTCACCAAGCCACTGCAGGAAGCGGATGCCGCCGTGACGACAACCTCCCCTAGCCTGACCCTTCTAGAACCAAGACCATTCAAAGTTGGTGGGTGTCGAACGAACTGCTCCGACCTAAATGCAACCACGGATACTGCCGCTGTCTGAAAATGCTATCTCACAAATACATTCTTCGAAGCAAATCACCAGCCTGTCGGGCGTGGTGCTCGCCTTGGTCTCCAATGCCCTAGATGCAGATGCAACCAAAGTAGACATCTCCGTAAGCATCGGACGGGGAAGCTGTACTGTCGAAGACAATGGCCGCGGTATCCCATCTGCAGAGTTCGCCGAGCATGGCGGTCTTGGAAAGATGCACCACACTTCCAAAGTGGCGGCCGAGCATGCTCTCCATGGCAATACTGGCACGTATCTTGCATCGCTCGCTGCACTTTCACTGATCAGCATCACTTCGCGGTATGTCAAAGAGGATTTGAGTGCGACTTTGTCCATGTACCAGGGACGAGTCATAGCACGGCAATACCCTTCATCAACTTCGAACGAATTGGCTGCTTTCGGCACTCACGGCACTCGTGTTGCTGTTGACGATCTCTTCGGTAACGTGCCGGTACGTGTCAAGCAACGATCCTTGAACAATGCTCAGGGACCGAGTACAGACGAGAGGTCTTGGCTGGAGTTGAAATGCGACATCGCAGCGCTGTTGCTTGCTTGGAAGTCGCCTTGCTCTGTCAAAATTCGAGATCGCGAAGTTGAAAGCAGGAACGTCACTCTGTCTGGAAATCATTCTACCGTATCCTCTGCTCTCACCGAACGGAACATAAACACGCTCCATGGTAGAGCTGCTCGATATGACCTTCGGGATGCCTTTCCCGTGCTGTTTCAAGCAGGACTAGCCCCTCTTGACAGTCGATCACATTGGATACCCATCTCAGCTTCTACATCGAAAGTCTCATGCCGCGGCCTGATCTGCCTTGATCCCTCTCCGACGCGCCTCTGCCAGTTCATTAGCATCGGCATACACCCGTGCTCGTCCAAAAGCGGCCACAGTGCGCTATACGAAGCCGTCAACAAGCTCTTTTCAAACAGCAGTTTTGGCTCTGTTGACAGCCATATTCAAAACGAAGGCGAGGGACGATCTCGATCTTTGCAGTCGTCGTCTGTGGGCCATGTGCAAAGGCAAACCCGTACGAGCAAAAGTGTTGACCGCTGGCCCATGTATGCCTTGCAGCTGTCGCTGAAAGACCAGGGAGACAAGCTGGCACGTGGTACAAATGACCATCAGCTTGAACATGTTGTTGACGTCCTCGAGGCCATTATCTATCAATGGCTTAGCGCTCATCATTTCCGACCACGACAAAACCGTGCACGGAAGCCGAATGCTATCGGGCCTGATCATGCTGGCTCCGGCGATCGTTCAGCATCTTTGCCTTTCGAAAGATCTCGATCTGACAACGAGTTTGCCAGGAAAAGGCAGCGCACTGCAAGCACACTGGTCGATGTTGATGTCTTAGACGAAGCCCTACATCCGCAGCGGAAGCAAATAGCGAGCGTCGGACATCTGAGCCGGATTAGGGGTGGAAAAGGGAATGTTGCACCTCTGAGAACGAGCAGCTCCAAATCGGTCCGGAGTCCAGGCGCTGCCACAAGTACTCACTTTGCAATGCCGGCGCTAGAACCCGGCTCTTTGAGTGCGCTTTACAAGACCACGAAGCCCCGCGGAGAATCTTCCACCAAAGAAGGGCCGAGCAATGTGCCTGTCTCCATGCATGCAGACAGCAGTGATGATTTTGGGAGCATTAGGGATGCGGATCTACTGGAAGCTGCATGGAACACTGCTCAGGACGATACACTTGACGTAGATGGTGCGATGGAGAGTACCATATCAAGCCGCGACGATATCGTGGAATGGAAAGACCCAGTCACTAGGGAGACATATATGATTAACTCGCGCACTGGTATTGTCCAACCAACAGAAGCTCGGCCTGGCACCGGAGTCAGTGTGGCTGGAGCCTTGAACAGAAAGCGACCCGCTACGGCATCCGTCGCAATGACTGCTGCTGGAAGACCGCTGACGATCAACGGCCGTGCTTCTTCGGCTAACGCGACTGCGTCTCACTACGCCATTCCGGCATTCCTAGAAGATTGGGAGAATCCTGTCTTCGCACGCCAAGTAGAGCAAAGTATACCACTTGCCTCGATCCTTGGCTCAGGTTTGGAGGCTTCGGAATCAACAGGAAAGTGCTGTTCGAACAACGCTGCATCCGAGTACTTTTCAGCATCCGTTAGCGGCACAGAAAGTAAGCTGCACAAGACGAACTTTCAAAATTCGAAAGTCATTAGTCAAGTTGATGCCAAGTTCATCTTATGCTCCATGCCCAGCGTAGACAGCAGCTCCAAAACCCTGGTTCTTGTTGATCAGCACGCTGCCTCGGAGCGGGTGATTCTCGAATCACTATTTTCAGCCCTCTATGCCCCAATCGATGCAGACTCAACTGCTGCAAGGCTCCGTACAAATACAGGCTGCTCTTCAGCAGTCGCAACTACACCCTTGGACACTCCGCTCGTATTCGAGCTCACGGCGAACGAAAACGACTTACTCCGCGCGCAAGCACCACTCTTTGCACAACACGGCATCCTCTACGACCTGCACGTCACATCCCAGAGTCGAACGCACCACACCCTCTCAGCCAGAGCCCTATCTCCCGGGATAGCAGAGCGTTGCAAACTCTTCCCGAAACTGCTCATCGACCTCCTCCGCTCGGAAATCTGGTCGCGCATGGAGTCAGGCAAGCCAGCACCAGCGAGTCTGCCTCCACCTCACGGCGACGAACAATCCTGGCTCCGTCGGCTAGGGACTTGTCCGAAAGTACTCCTCGAAATGCTCAACTCGAGAGCTTGCAGGTCGGCTGTCATGTTCAACGACGTGCTGAGCTTGTCAGAATGCGCGGATCTCGTCGAGCGGTTGGGGAAGTGCGCTTTTCCGTTCATGTGTGCGCACGGGAGAGTGAGTATGGTGCCCATCGGCATGGTGGGAGGTGGTCCTGGTTTGGGCTTTGGAGGAGCACGAGAAAGCGACGGCGCAGGCGAGGTTGCGTCGAAGATTAGCTATGTGGATGCTTGGAAGAAGTGGAAAGGGAATGATGGCGTGCAATAACGAAATGCTAAACCACGAATGTTGAACCAGCATCCAATGCACAAGTATCTTTATGGGTTGCATAAATTTAATCATCTCAAGGCTCCAGTCGTTTACAGTACAACGAGTGCTCAGCGCAAAAAGTGAACATGCCAATCTAGTAGTCTGGATGTCAGCGGCGCAATTTCGTAAGCAAGCTACTGCTTAGATCTAACAGAGGCTTTGTCAGCGGATTTTATGCAACAAGCATAGAGAGAACACAAAGTACTACCCATGTGTTGGATCGTTGTTCGCTTCCGTCGGAGGGGCCGAGTGAATAATCGGAAGTCCGAGGTGCAATAAAAACTTAGTCAGACGAATCCCTCAACTTCTACATGTACCTAGTACTGTGGTACCATGGGTGACCAATTCGTAATCTATGGAGACCAAACGCCTAAACGGGACAACGGTATGCAAACGATCATGTGTGAAGGTGCAACTCGATTAGAAAGCATAGGCACATGCGTCGCGGCGTTCAGCGTAAGGTCTCCCTTGTAAATAACTGACATCGCCCTGCGTTGAACTCACAATCACCACAACGACAACTGACTTGATCCCGAAACCATTTCGCGCCCTGCCCATCAGATCACACCTTCAACAACACCACAGCACCACGCACAAGCAAGATGGATTTGTCGCAGATGCTGCAGTTCAGGCCCGCTGAGATCAAGACCTACCATGCCCAATCCTACGACCGTGTCTCGCCCTCCAACACCAAGTTCGAGGCGAAGGGCAAGACCATTCTCATCACTGCCGGCGGTATTTCATGGTCCATGCCTGAAGTGCTGATACCGCAACTGACACCATCCCAGCAACTGGCATTGGCTACGCCATCAGCGAGTCCTTCGCCAAAGCCGGCATCGCCCGCATCATCATCCTCCAGCGCCGCGAAAGCGTCCTCGCCGCCGCAAAGGCAAGCCTCGAGAAAGCGTACCCCAACACCAAAGTCGAGACCTACATCGCCTCGCAGTCCGACTTCCCGCGCATTACCGAGGTCCTGCAATCGGTAGGCGAAGTCGATGTACTCGTCCCCTGCGCCACGAGCAACATTGGCTACGACGGCAACAAGCCGGCCAAAGACGTCTCGACCGAGAACATGGCCGAGAGCTACAACGTCAACGTCCTGGGCCTCTTCCACATCGTGCGCGAGTTCATGGCCATCCCCTCGACCGCCTCGGGCGGCCCGAAGAGCGTCATCCACGTCTCGTCGGCCGCTTCGCAGTTTGTGGTCCCAGGAGGCAGCGCGTACTGCAGCACCAAAGCCGCGGCGAACCAGATCATCACGCACTTTGGCTACGACAATCCGAAGGGCAATGTCAAGTTCTACTCGTACCACCCGGGCGCCATCAACACGGACTTGGCCAAAGACAACATCCCAGCTGATTCGGGTATTGTGTGGGAAGATGGTGAGTGCCGGCTTTGTCTCTGTGTTGCTTTGAACGTCCTACTGACAATGTTGATTTTGCAGAGAGGTTGCCCGGTGACTTCGCGGTGTGGCTTGCCAGTCCCGAGGCGGAATTTTTGACAGGCCGCTATGTGTGGGCTCAGTGGGATGTGGATGAGCTGATCGCTATGAAGGAGAAGCTGGCTCAGGACCCGCTTCTTTTGACAATCAGCTTGGTCAGGTAGGGTGGCAGAGTTGATGTTTAGCATCATGAGAGTTTTTTGGTGTTGAGCTGTGGGACAATGACCAAGGGCGAACAAACGATTCGGCATCCATACACTGTCACCAGTAGTGTCAGCGAGACGCGTCAATTCCCTGCTTGAAAGTCGGTAGTATCAGGTGGATGTCGCGAATGAAGAACAGTGGAGTCACCGCCGCATTTGTCCAATGCCACGTATACTTTGTGTGAAGTGATGGGTGAGTCCTATGGTTGGTCGTGTAGAGGTAAGACTCGCCGTAGGTAATATCCCATGGTACGTGACTGAAGTTTGTTGCCCTCTCGGGCTTGGCGGAAGGCGCGTCTTTCGTGCAAGGGTGTCTGGCCTCCGGATTCTTGATCCGTCGACCAATCTTTCCGTAACTTGCACTTTTAAATCACCAACACCATTCTACACGTATTGCTTCACGCGCATGATCACCCGGTATCGACTGGCGGTATAAGCCGCATCCAACTGAAGGGCTAGGGAAAGAACAACTCCTTGGTCACGACCATGGATATCGACGCGGATGCAGGTCCGCCTTCAGGTGCGCAAGCGTGGCGCCTTGCGCTACAGGACTGGATGAGGCAACGCCTTCGTTGGAATCGGCTACCACTAGAAGACATTGCTCGTGAACACCGGGCGTCTATGCAAGAAATCGCCGACATCATCGTCAGCTTACATCCCAGGAGTGGGGCTCTTTTCGTCGACCCTCTAATTCCCAGATATATCGAGCAACTTATCAAGACACGATGCACGAGCCCCGCGTGCATATTGTTTGCCATGTTACGAGTCTCGCGACTTGCGGACCCGGCGACAGTCGCAGATTACCATGTCGCTGACGGGACTAACACGCCCGCGCTAGAGGAATTGGTCTTCGATCTCTTGAGGAACATGCTTGCTCGCTCCAAGCTGTCAGCCGGTCAACCTAGGACGAAATCCCTCGTCAATGCGCTGGTACGCTGGCTTCATACCGCCCGCAAAGCAAACGAACTGGACGTCACCAAGCGAATTGAAGCTGGCGCCATGTCTGGCGCGCAAGGCCCGGCGGCCTCCACATTCGAAGCACTGGGTATGCTCGCGATCGCCGTTTTTGGGCATCGCTCGTTCCACGAGATCGATACCCTGCCGTTCTGGAAGATCGCACGGGCCCAGATCGTGACGGAAATGGAGCAGTATGATGTACAAGTACTGCAGTGGATTCAGTCTCAATACAGCAGCCAGCTGCAAGCGCTGGTAAACTCACGGCCTTTCCTCAAAACAGACGAGAATGGCCGGCCTATCTTCACAGACCAGCAAGTGCTTGCTTGTATCAGCGATATACCGGCGGTGAACTCCCGCGCTGGTTTGTTTGTTTGGCTAAACGCATGCCTCTGCGCGAGGCCGCTGACGGACGATGCCACTATGCGCAACTACTTGCTGGTGCGCAGCAACGACGATCCGCAAACTGCCGCTGTGGATCTTCTCATCGCGTCTTTTGACGTGTTGACCAATGCTTTGTTGCGACACGAGCCTGCGCAAAATATCCGCTTCATCAGATCCTTCATCTGTAACAAGGTACCATTGCTTCTCAATTCTCTACTCGGCTTCAATGCGCCTGGTGCATGCGAGAATTGCATTCAGATGTCCTTCATGGCCATTACGATGGATCCGCTGGCCCCATTGAGTACAGGAGCGACAGAAGCACGGGATGTCCTCAAGAAAACCAGGCTTGAGTTCTTGTTCGCGTGTGCAATACATTCTTTAGTGTCTGAGCGCGTAATTGCAAGCTTAGTGCAAGAGCAGTCTGTGACAATGCCGAAAACGGCAAGATACACGAAGGAAGGTCTTATGGCACAGACGTCGAACAACACAGGAAGACTCGACGCAGTGATCCAGGAACTCGACACTCTGAATGGTAATGCTGGCGCAATTTCCGGCTGCATCATCAACACTATCAACAACCTTTGCGTTAGTCGAGACACTGCAGAACTGAAAGCTGTGTGTACCTCCCTGACAAAGAAGTTCCCTAACTTGGACACCATCATGCTATTCACCCAGCCTGTCGCCCTGCTAAACCCTCTGTGCAACGTTCTGAACGATTGGGTACACGATCAGGATTCAAGCGAATTCCAGCCACCGTACGAGGAGTTCGCGTGCATTTTCTTGTTCGTGCTGGCTGCCATTCACCGTTACGATCTCCAGGCAGTGGACCTTGGGTTGACACAAGATGACAGCTTCATCATGAAGATATTACGACACGTTCCGCAAGGCCTACACCTTTCTGATCTATCAGACGAGCAAAACAAACAGTTTGATAAATGGGTTGGGGGTCTGTATGCAACCGACGAACATGGCGAGACTACTGGCATAGGAGACGAAGTCATGTCGCAATGCCCACCCCAGGCGTTTTACTTGCTGGTGCCCATTCTTTTTGATCAGAGCGTCCTAGCCTGCAGATCAAACGTGCTGTCAATTGAGACCATGCGCGGTGGACTGGAATTCCTTCTGGAGCCCTTCCTGCTGCCCTCTCTCGTCGGCGGTATCAAATGGCTGGTCAAACACTCTTGGGAAGATCACGGCGATGCCGAGATCCTGCTGCAAATGCTCGAGAAGCTGTTGAAACCCTCGGGTAGCTCACAAGATATGCAAGCTATGCACAGGTGCATCCTCGGCATTGTTTCTACTCCGCTGGTGTCGTCTTTGCAGACTCTGATAAGCCGGAGACCCGAAAAGAGCGATCAAGCCAACGCGCTGATTGCCGTCTTGAAGCCGCACATGCACCAACGACGGTCCATGGTCGTCACTCGCGCCGAACTCGATGGGTACACACCCAACGGCGGCCTATTAACCCAAGCCGTCAAACAGACGATCCGCGACCTTGCTCTGTGGGCAGTGAACGGCGGCAACGATGCGCCCCCGCGATATGCATCGCATCTCGTGCACTGCGCCATAAAGAGCAACAACAGCTTCGGAGTCCTCCGCGCAATTGTCGAGGAATTACGAGACCAGACCATCATCGGCAACGGTTCTGTCGCCTTGGATGTCTGCGTGCCGCTTGTATGCGCGCCTGAGCCCACAGGGTATACAACACTGATGAACATGGGCGGTACGGTTCCTCAGATCACGGGCCGGACCCTACACGATGCCATCCGCGTGGACATGATGAACGTCCCGAAGCTGCTCAAAATGCCCACGGCAGATGCCGAGGCACTCGTGCGGCTGGCGCGGAGAGTCGAGGCGCAATCAGCCGTATCGCAAGTCGCGTTGGTCAACATGCCGTCCTCCACCGAAGAGCAAGCCATGGCGGACCAAGTAATGCAGGACCTTGGTTTGGGGACCACCGACGCCCCTATGGCCGTCGGAGACTCACTCCTCGGAAACGACAACAGTCTGAACCAAAACGGCAACACGGACTTCACCGCAGACTTCGGCGGCGATACCAACACATCCATGAACATGGCGGGCACCAACGACTCGCTGAACGACATGATGCAGCTGGACAACAATGCGGGAGACATGTTCGGCGATCTCAACGTCGACTTCGGCCAGGGGCATCAAAGCGGCCAGTCCGGTGGGATGGACGTCGGCGAACAGCAGAATGCTGAAGAGGACATCTTTGCAGGGCTCGATATGGGGGGCTTGGACGAGGAGTTTGTCTTCTCGTAGTTTGGGTTTTGATTCCTCCGTGGTAATGTTCCGATTTTCTTTCATATTTCTAACGGTAGCTTGGGTAGCAGCTCGATTGGCCAATCGCTTGCGCTACGGTTTCTTCTTCTTCTTTCATTGGTGGCGTCTTTGCTGGGTTGCGAGGCTGAATTGGAGAGGGCCTCGAACTGTAGGTGTAGGTTAGGAGGAAGAGAAGACGATCGTTGCCGAAAGCATTCGGATGGATCTTTGGGTGATCTGAAAGCACTACTAGTGTCCTTGTCCCTCTGACGCTATGGAACATACATTGAACATACATTGTAGGGTTCGACGGCCGTAAAACACTATTGGTACCGTATCACTCTTCTTTACTTTCGATATTGTGGACAATAGTCGTCCTCCCGAGGCGTGCATCATGTATTCCCTTCCGAGGTTCGGTGGCGGGGTACGTGTGGTTTGACTTCAGCTCAAGGATGATTAGAGGTACATGTACACCACTCTGCCGTTTACAACTATCTACGACATACCAAAGCTTTCTTCGACCTTGCTCATAATAGACCCTTCCACTTACCAAGTCAATAATCCCACAAAAATGCCGTATTCTCTTTCAGGCCGCAACGTCCTCATCACCGGCGGGTCGAGGTAAGTCCCGATTCATTCATTATTCGTCCACCTTCCTAAATCGCAAGCCACGCGGCACCCAAATCAAGCAACACCAAGCTTTCGCCAGAAGAAAGAGATCGTCGAACGGGAACGATAGACATTTCAAAAAAAAAGGAACCTTTCTCACACCAAAACCAAATCAAACAGAGGTCTCGGCGCCCAAATCGCCCGCGCCTTCGCCGCCCAAGGCTCCAACATCGCCATCAACTACGCCAACAACGCAACCGCCGCCTCTGACCTCGCCAAAGAACTCTCCTCGGCCCACCCGAACATCAAAACAACCACAATCAAAGCCGACGCCGGCTCGACCGCGCAAATTGCAAGCCTCGTGCAGACGGCTATCCAAGACCTCGGCGGCCTAGACGTCGTGATCGCCAACGCGGGCTGGACGCGCTTTTCCGATTTCGCGGACTTGGATGCTCTGAGTGACGAGGAGTGGGATCGGTGCTGGCGGACGAATGTGCTGGGCGTGAAGGCGCTCGTTAGTAGTGCTATGCCGACTTTTGAGGCGAATGCCGAGGGTGGGGTGGTGCTTGTTACGAGCTCGATTGCGGGACGGACGATTGGGGGGAGTAGTATGGCGTACTCGGTCACGAAGGCGGCGCAGTTGCATTTGGTCAAGTGCGTGGCTAAGACGCAGGGGGCGAAGGTCAGGGCGAATGCGGTTCTGCCTGGTTTGCTGCTGACGGAGTGGGGGTTGGAGTATGGGCAGGAGAAGATTGATGGGTTGAAAGATGCGGCTGTGTTGAAGAAGGAGGTTAGTCCTTTTTTCATTTTTGCGTTTGGTTCACTGTTGATGATGTCTGGAAACTTGGTTATCGCTGACGCCGTTCGACTTCTGCAAAACCACAGACAGATCTCCAGGACTGCGCGGACATGTTCGTGTCTCTGGCTAAGAATACGAGTATCACGGGCCAGCACATCCAGGTCGACTCTGGTCTCGCCGTACAGCACCTTTAGAGGCCATTGCCATGAACAAGTCGTGGGCATTGGGTCCAGAGGGCATCGGCGATAGTGAGACGTCAAGGTCTGCGTCCATCAGACATCGTCCGATGGGGCGAAGTGACATGCGCGTATTGATTTTGGCAGGCGCAGAGGCGGCTGTGATGTGGTCGGTGTTGGCGCCGATACTGCTGTTGAAGATTCATAAGTGAGCTTGCATTCTCATAGTCTAAGAGACTCACTTCAATATTTGTATCAATGGTATACACATATCATCCGGCTCGGCCAGTCAAAGTCAAAGCAAACAAAACAAACCAAGACCAAAAGAACAGCAATGCATGCATCATAATATGTTTTTCATTCTTTTACTTTTCACGAAAAAAAACGCATCTAGAAGTTCCGTTTGCACATCCAACCACAAGAAGCCTATAGCGTTATGCTCTGGGAAACAGTGGAGCCTTAGGGTGTGTGGAGGATTTGAGATCTGTTCGGACAACAGTAGGAAACAATCTCCTCGTCCATCAGTTCCTTCCATCCCTTGGTACATTCCAGTAGAGTTGGGCCTCCAGCAACGGACAAAAAACGCCACCGGCCAGGATATCTTCGCTATGCGCCCTCCGCCCCTTCACGGCGCGCGGGACCGAGGAAATATAAAAGTGTGAAGAGAAAAGTGTGACGTAAGTCTTGACTGCAGCAGACAAGGGCGGAAGGTGTCCACGTCTCTTGAAATCGAAACCGTGTGGAAGTAGAGCGCTTGGTAGTCTGTTGAGGCATGCTCATATACCAAGCGCTTCAGCTTCCCAGTGGACCCAGCCTTGACCCTGACTAGCGCCTTTGCTTAGTTCGACGTCTCTGTCAAGTCAAAGCTCATCATCCTCGATCTCGCTAGGCTTGAGCAGGCCACCGACCTTCATGAGACGGGAACGCTCTTGGTCTTTGGCATCCTGGGCCGCCTTCTCACGGTCCTCCGTGAACAGCTCGGCGTTGTCGCCAGCGAACTCCTTGAGAGAAACAAGGAAGTCACGGAGGATGAGCTTGAATTTGGGAAGGTCTTCAGTGCTGTCGAAGAGGTTCGAGATGAAGGAGGTGATCTGCGGCGCCTGGAGGTTGGGGAAAGCGTTGGAGAGCAGGTTGGCGACGAAGTTCTGGAGGAAGTCCTTGTTTGACATGCCGGGGGTGCCAGCATCCTCTGTGTAGATGGGGCCCTGAATCTTGCCGGTGCCAACAAGCCAGAACATACGGGCGAGCAGCATAGACTGGTACTTAAAGCCGGCCTTGTGGTCCGAGTCGGTAAGCACGAAGAAGACGTCCTGGAGGATGGTGGTGTAGAAGCTTTGGAAGAAAGCATTGCATGTCTCCGGGTTGGTGTGCTCGGCCATGTTGCTGATGAGCTCGATGCACATGTTGAGACCTTCGCCTTCGACAGCGCGGTTGTCGTGCTTGGAAGCCCACATGCAGCTGTCGATAACGAGCTTGAAGTGCGCCTGATCGAGAGTAAGCAGCGCAGGGAAACAGCGCTGGTTGATTTGACGGAGGAGCTTGAAGAACTCCACACGGTGCTCGGGGTATTCGGAGAAGTCCTTGTTGATCATGTCGAGGGTGCACTCGAAGATGGCGTCGAGAATAGGCGGTACCTGTTCGGTCATCATACCCTGTGCAAAGTTGTCAATTTTTGTTGATTCGTAGGGCGCCGTGTTGCGCACCGTCATGTATTTGGTGGTATGCGGAGTCCAACGTACCTGAAGCTTGGTGATCAACACAGTGATGACTGCCAGCACCTCTGCCTCTCGTGCATCGGGCACATTCCTTTTGTAATCCAGAAGGACAGCCTCGAGAAGAGGCGGGACGACAGTCTGATGGATCATCTCCATATCGTCCGCCTTCTCCACGTAGGTTGTGATGAGCTTCAAGATTTCCTTCTTGATAGTCCTCAGACCTCTGACCTTGGGCATCTTGGTCGCAATGTTGCCATCTCTCTGCACAGCTTCGTCAATCAGCGAAGATGCGGCGCGGTACATGGTCAACATGTCGACGTAGATACGGCCAATCTGTGGGTAGAAGTAGCTGCCGATAGAGCTGCATGCCGCGACGTTAGTCTTCATGATGTTGCCGATGATCTTGATGGTCTCGCCGTCCTGAAGGATGTTCGGGTCCTGACGAGCACTTGCAATAATCTGGTCCCAGGCTTGGTTAGGAAGAGACATGAGCTCGCCAATCAGGCGCTCCTGTGAGTTCTTGTGGCCCTGGGCGCTGATCATGTAGCCGCAAGCCTCGTAGAAAGTGTGAATTTGCTGAGGAGATAGGTCGCAAGTAATCTTCCTCATCGTGCGAACTATCTCATCGATGAAGGCCTCGTTCTCACCCGGTTGCTGGATAACAAAGTGACGTTTGCACTTGTTCGCGATCTTGATGAATGTATCGCAAGCCATGTCCTGGACACCCTCGTGCGTCTCGTGCATGAATTCGAAAAGCTTATTCACAACCGTCTTGAGAAATTTCCAGTGAGCCTTGAGGAAGCGCGGATATTGGCCGACAATGTACATGATGTTGGAGGCAACCACAGCCTTGTTATCCTTGCCGCGCTTCATCTCGGTCAGGCCGAGTAGGTCCTTGATGACTGTCACCAGGAAGCGCTTCTCAGTCTCTTCGTTCATGGCACCAGAAATGGATCCAATAGCCCAGCAAAGAGTGTTGCAGTTTGCCCAGCTCCATTCGGTGCCGTCCACCTGTCTCGCCAACTTCTCGGACATGATTTGCTCGGTGTCGACAACATCCAGATGGGTCAAGAAGACCAAGCACTCTCTTGTAGTCTTGTAAAGCTGAATGGTGTCCGACTCCTTGACGAATTCTCTGACAATCTCACCCTCGTCGTTCTCAACAATCAGCACTTCTTCCGGACGGACCATCTTTTCAATCATGACCTGTCTCAGGTTGGAGAGCACATCGGTGTATTTGTGCTTCCTCAAGGGGTAGTTTGCCATGCTGGTGGGGTTCGGGGCGCCGCCATTGGCGAGCGAGCTAACGCCCATGTTGAGCAGAGGGTTAAGGTCGGTGATGGGCAATTGTTGCATCTCGTCGTAGAGCTCGCAGACCAGTTTCGTCCAGTACTCCAGGCAAATTTTGAAGATCTCACGGTCCTCAATTTGGCTGATGCGGATGAGGTAAAAGTGGCCGTGGAGGAGGAAATCCCGGTTGGGGAGAGCTTCGATGACTGGAAGGTGATTGCTGAAGAAGTTGCAAAGGAAGAGTGCCAAATTTTGAACAAACTCCTGATCTCTGCTGTTCGACGAGGCGTAGGTGGTCTTGAGGTCAAGAGAGAGGGGAATGATGTTGGAGATCGTGGTGAGTGTTTCGGTGAACATCTGAACGAGCTTCTCATCCCAGTTGTGCTCGGTCTGCAAGCTGCCGATCTCCGTCAGACACTTGAGGGTAATGTTTCTGAACTCTGGTGTTTCCAAGAAGCGACTCCGCAGGATCTCGATCAACGATTGGCCACTTGGTGGCGTCTCGAAAATGTAGCCTAGAGGGATCCAGTTGAGGAAGCGCAGAAGCGTCTCGAGGGTGGCCTTGATCAAGCTCGGCAGGTCGGCGGTGCGCAGGATCTCAGAGCAGAGGTTGTAGATGCTAGTAAACTCGTCGCACATACTCTGCTTCAGCTGCCGTGTCTTGGTCGAGGTCATCTGCTCGGCGGAGAAATCGAAGACCTCCTCGGACAGAAGGCGCAGAATGGCCATGTTGTTCTCGCAGATGGGAAGACTGCTCCTGCAGCTCGAGATGATCTCGTTGATGAAGGTGGGCCAGTTGTGCGGCCACTCCTGCTTCAATATGCTGACGAGCACCAGGTTGAGCTTGTTCAGCAGTGTCCTCTCCTTCTTCAAGTTCTCCTCTGTGCTGCTCAGCTCGAGGATGAAGTTGACGACAAAGTTCCGGATGCCGTGGCACTGCTCGCGCGGCAGAACCTTCCACCTTGTCATGATCACATTGTCCAAGATCTGCAAGCCCAAGAACTTTGTCGAGGGGTACTGTGCGTCTTGCAAAATCTTGTCGACGAGCAACCACGCGTCGGGGTTCTCTTTGAACTGGTTGAGTGTAGCTTGAGCGGTTTTCTGCTGCTCGCCACGGCCCTCGTAGAAGGCGCGCACGGTGGCGTCGAGCTCTTCAATGCTCATAGACATGTTGAAGTGTAGTGAGGGTATTTGTTTGTGGCGGGAGTGGGTGGTGCGGCAGTCTGTCTGCGAGACTCGAGGCGCTTAACGCGTGCAGACGGCGATGGAGGCCTAGTCGTGTAGCATGCAGCGGGGTGGAGGGGAGCGTGGGCGGCAGGTCGAGGCGATGTTGGCGGAGCGAAGGTGGCGGGCGGTGTGTGTGTGTGAAGAGAGGGGGAGTGGTTGTGTGTGGAGCTGGGTATGGTAGGTGTAAGTGAGAGAGAGTGACAGGAGATGGGGACCTTGGGAGCGGTCTAATCGAGCGAAGTTCCTTCAAAGCGGCGTGGGGACGGACTGGCAGTTGTGGATTCAATGTTGGTGAAGGGCAAACGTCATTCACCGCCTGTGTGCGTGGGAATGATTGAATTCTCTCACTGCTATGTGTTTGTCAAGTGATGATAAGGCTCGGTCGAGCAGTCAAGCTGTCGTCCCTGCGGCTCTGCGTGGATGCTGTTGCTTTTTGCCTGTTTCGTTGTGCAGTTCAGGCCCGCTGAGTTCAAGGCCTACGCACGCGAATACCTGCCGTACCTACCCCGCCACCAGACGCCTTTGTAAGGGCCCAAGGCGGCGTTTGTCTTCCAGAACATTCACAACTGAATAATCCGCCACCCACCCTCGAGACTCAAACCCGCTGCCGGTTTGACATCACTTTGAGAGAACTGCAAAATACCACTGCTGTCCATGCGACCATGTCACCGCCGCAACAAACTCACCTCCGTCAACCAGACACCGCAACACCCACAGGCACACACGGCAGCCAAACAATCTTACAAACTAATGCCGGTCCAAGTGCGCCCAGCGGCACTCTCCGCCTACGAGCAGAACCACAGGAACGGAGAGGCATACGATGGGCAGAGGACGTGGTAGACAACGAGGGCATGGGCAAGAAAAGCAGCAAAGTGTGCTGCATCTACCACAAGCCGCACGAACCTGGTGATTCCGATTCCAATTCTTCGAGCTCTTCCAGCGACAGTGACAGCGACGATGAGCCGGACTTGAGCAGGGCACGGAAAGCTGGTGGAAGTGGGCGGAGAGGTCGAGACGGTCGCGGCCATGATCACGACCATGGGGATGGGGATTGCAATGACAAGGCCAAAGGCAAAGGCAAAGGAAAGGAGAGAAAGCCAAGTCCGAACGCGTATGAACGCCAACCGAAGCATAAGAGCAAGAAAGATGGATGAGACACGCACGATGGATTATTGCGATTACGATAAGGATACGTCGAAGGCCGGGACCTGCATATGGCGAGAAAGGGAGGACAAACCACGCTGTCGTCACAGGGTCAATGCGGCGCCGCTCAGACACTACATGCATATTGGGCATGAAGAGACACAGGCAAAGATGAGGATTGCTTTTGGGGGGTGAAATTGAGCTCGAACGGGTTTGGAAGGGTGGCGACGCGGCGCCGCGCTTCCTGCAGACATTGTGCATTCGCTGCATGTTATTTGAGAGACCGCAACTTGCGAAACAATGGTCCTTTTTGGACAGTCGGTGGCTGCTTGTTGCAGCTGCGCCGTACGCCTCTCATGTCCCTTCTCGTTCCTGTTGCGTCTCCCTAGAATCTTCGGACCTTCTCTCTAGTTCTCGTGTCGCGACCATGATGGTGACGGCGTAGCTTCTGGCCCGATCTGAATCTTTGGTTCGTCGACGGCCGTCGTTCGGCAGCAGCCCTCTGCTCTGCCGTATCCGTATACCCTGCTTTCAGGGGACAAACCAATCGGGACGGACTGTTATCAGGATCGCCTAAATCTGTTGCAGTAGGTTGATCTCCCAAGGCCCTGCTTGCAACGCATCTTGTAGTTTTCAAACAACCTGCAGCATGTTTCAACCAGCCCCGGCAGCAGCCTCCTTTTCTTGCTCTCTTTGCGCAGCCTCAGCCTGGTGGATTGGAATCCTCACGAGAGTCTGCGGCAGTTGTTGCGCCTCATCCTCTCCCTCGCCATTGCTTTCTTCTTTCGGCTTTGGTATGCCAGCTATCCCGACAATCAGTCCATAGTCTACACAAGCATTGCCCTACGCAACGCTACCATCCACTTACCACTCGCCATGCTGACCGCTCTTAACACACTCCCCCAATTGGCCATGACAGCAGCGACCGCTTCCGTGCCGTCATTCAGCGTCCCGAGCTTCTCTTCGAGCTGCTGCATCTGGCCAGCCAGACCAGCACTCAAATCTCTCAATTGACGCAACGATTCTAGCTCGCTCTTCTTCTCGTGAATGCGCGCTTGCAGGGCTGAGGACTGTGAGTTTTGCGATCCGCCGAGTCCGAGACCGGAGGATGGGCGGATGGTGGTTGTGCGCGGCGCAAAGGACATATTCGTGAGTCGTGAATTCGTGGATGTGTTTTCGTCTGAACGTCAGAGTCTCGTCTGTTCAATGTCGAGACCTTGAAATGCATCATCCCACTTCAACAAGAGGACATGGTTTCGGCCCGTAGGAGCTAGGGTATTAGCTTCCGCCGGTTGTCAAGGTAACAACAGCCGGACTTTTGGCACTCGCGACCAAACAAGCCGAGCCCGCCAAATCACTAACTAACGCTAACACGACATACCAAACGATTAAAAATACTCCAGCCGCAAACACGATATCCCTGGAGCGCAATATCAACCTCGACATACATACGCCCATCCATCGTTATACATTGTACAGCTACGTCCCGCGCATGCTTGTCGCCGAATGGCGCGATTGAACGAGCCGCCTGCCGCACCTGCTGTGCCTGCAACAGTGCTGGCTGGGGGAGTAGGAGTCGAGAGCGTAGATGCCCGTAAGTGCTAATAATAACACAATCACCCACTTCACCAGCAGAGAGACTCGGGCGGCCTGCGACGACAGGCGTCCATCTTGCCTCGAGCTCGTCATGCGCACCAAATCGCGCCCTCCCCCTCAACCCAGGCAGAATTTATCCGCTAACTACGACGAAGTCAAACGTCGCTTCATCAGACAGAACCGCGAGCTTGCAAAGAATAATTCGACACAGTCGCTGCGCATCCGGAGCTTGGAGATCGAGGTCAGCCGGCTGCTGCAGACGAATTTGGAGCTAAGAGAGGAATTGTTACGCGCGAGGAATGCCGAGCATGATGCGCGGCGGCAGAGCACGACTGAGGGTGTGCGCGGGTTCAAACAGGAGATGATGGCTAAGCTGAGGGAGCTGAGTGGGATTATCGAAGGGATCGAAGATGACAAGCAACAAAGAGCGGACGAAACACGGGAGCGCGAAGAGAGGAGGATGAGCGTCCTCTCGCAAATGGAGTTCCGGGAGAGGCAGCCTTTGGCGGAATTGATGCGCGACTGTCAGATGCCTACTATCGACGAGGACAAGATCCACCAGCGGCGGACACTGGAAGCGGCGGAAATCAAAGCCATACGACTCAGTGACGGGAGTAGTAATGGAAGCCCTGATCTGGGACCACCGCCAATCGCGCGATTCGAATGTCAGGAACCTATCAAGTTCGATACTCGGGATGGCGCAGAATCTCAGGAAATCGAGTCACCGGCAGAACCAGAATCAGAATTGGAGAAGAAGTCGCAAGAGGAAGACCTTCCCGCAAGCATGTCTGTCAATCTGGAAACTCGACGAAAGCGCAAGGACAGCCAGCCGAAGCTCGAACTACGAAGGCACTCTATTCTTCCGCCGCCGTCACCGTCAGGCTCAGAAGCAGAAGTTACAGCTCCTACTCTTCGCACAGGTGCAAAACGAAAGCTGGCCGACCGCGATCTGGACAAGCCAGCGAGTGCACCCAGCAAGACAGACTTCACCTTCAGTCGCAAGGTTTCTGTCGAGCCGGAGAAGACTGCTGTGGAGACGTCGATTGAGCCAGTAAATGAGCAAGAAGAGAAGCCCGAGACCGTCGAGATACAAGCGCCAGCTCCTGCCTCCGCACGCAGGGTTCTAGGGGATAAGAGTGTCAACATGTCACCCAGGAAGACAGTCGCAAATGCGGACAAACCCTCGAGCGACGACTTGAAGAAACCCTCACAACCCAAGTTTGGTGCCGCTAAGGATCGCACCACTGCAAGACGATCCAGACTCTCAGCGATTCCTCCTCCACAACAAGAACCAGAAATAAACGTCGCCAGTATCGAATTGCCATCAATCCAACAACCGGCAGCAGCACCGCATGAGCCAGCATTACATACTCCAGCCGCGTCAGACATCTTCTCTCCGACTCCCGAATACTCGAACGGCCCAACCAACAGGAGCGGGACTCCACCACCAACCGACCTCACCAACTCCACCGTCGAAGCAGCCCGTCCTTCCCGACGGGCACGATCAGCCGTCAACTATGCTGAGCCCAGCCTGGGCGCCAAAATGCGGCGCCAGGAAAAGGGCATGATGGACGCCGTGACAGGTCTCCAACCCCACCGACGTGCTATGAGCGGGTCAAGCGAAAGGAAATCCCGCGGCTCCGGCGTCGCTGTCAAACGCGAACCCCAAGACGAGAATGCGTGGAAGAGCTTGCCGGCAGCTGGCGAAGAAGCTTCTCTGTCGGCTGCTGCTCGCGCTCGAGCGGCGAGCCCGCTGCAGTCGAAAGGCGGGAGCGTGGATGCTATGATGGATTCAATGGAGCCGCTGTCTTCGAATCAAATTGGGGACAATGGCACTGCTCCTACTCAAGTGAAGCCAAGTGCTCTTCCGGCTGCAGTCCCGAGCAGCAACAGCAGCCGCCAACGCGCTCGCTCTTCCACGCAGGACAAGGAGAAAGACAAAAGCAGCCAGCCTGTCAGCGCCGAAAGCGACCTCGACGACGCCGCCCGCAAATTGCACGAACTCGACCTCTACGACTTTAAAGACTCGTCGTCGTCATCGCCCGCAGACCAACAACAGCAATCGCACATCCCTTCGGCCGCGAAACCCTCAGCAGCAGCGCTTTCGAGGGCTCATAGGAGACACTCATCGATTCCGAAAGATTCAACCAAGGCCGGTGCTGCGACTGATACGGAGCGGGTTAAATCATCCAGCAGCAGCAGCAGCAGTGGCAGTGGCAGGACGAGCACGGCGACGTCGGCAAGCAGGCGTCGTAGTATGATGACCTAGCTTTTGTTTGTCTGTCGTTGCAGTTTCTCTGGGGGTTCGGAGGTGTTGATGATGATGACGACAGTTAATGACTAGTTCTTTTATGCGATCCACGGCAAATGTTCCTGGGAATTGGGTCGGAAGCAGGGTGGTTTGGATTCCTTGCGCTTTCTCTTCTCTTCGGTTCTAACTTTTTTCGTATTGCATCCTCCACAAAATCGATGGATTTCTTTCCCTTCTTTCTAGCGCAGTGGTCGGAATGTCTCTAGAGGAGTTGCGCTCGCCTTCGACTCTCAGGTGTCTTGGGCAACTCGCTTTTTGCCTCCGACAAGATCTGACTCCAGACCGCTTGCTATTCGATGAAACTTCCTCGTGACCTCGTTTTGAAATTACCAACACTCCCGGGTTTATAGTTAAACAATCCGAGACACCATTCGAGATTATCGATTGTGGAGATACATTCTCCGACTGGAAAAAAGCGAGTAGGCGAGCACAATGAACAAAGCACTCTCGTTGGTTATGCTGGATTTTGTAATTCCAGGGACTTGGAAGAGACCTGGAAACCCTGGGGTGGTTTGAATGGCATTATTACCTAGCTTGCTCGCTCCAGGTATTTCGATCCGACTAATGATCCGTAAAGACCTGAACAGGACCCTGCTGCTCACTGTTTGGGTGCTTCAGATCTTGGAAGCTCGTTTAGGGAAGGAGGGTTTCAGTTTGTATGTACCTTGGTTAGTTGAAACGGAGCACGTTGCGCCACGATGTGCTGCTGAACTTCGGTACCCGTACGGTAAACGCCTTTTTGTGTGTGTTTTATTGAGAGCGCTGGGTATTGATGAATAAAAGTTGCATGCCGCAATCAACTTGCTACTTATTCTCGTGTAATGATTCCAAGACAGATTCGCTCGAGGTCGATTGAAACATGCGATGCGGTGCGATGGGGAGCTTCGCTGAGTGGTGGCATCTTTTTCATGGTACAAAAGAGATCGGATAGATACATGTCAATGTAGGAAGTCTATCAATAGATACAGAACCTTCAATCCCATCAACTCACCAGATGCACAACTACTGCAGTGCCAGCGCTACATGTATCTCTACTTCAAACCTTCAACTGCTTAATACTCACCCCCATATAAGCCAAGACCGAGGAAAGCAAACCACCAAGCCTCTGGCGGGCGCCGATCTCCGTCCAGCTTTTTGAGACCACTGGGACGACTGCAGCAGGCCTGGCCAGGCTCTGCTCTCTGCACGCGTCTGCACTTCTTTTTCCGTGTCGATCGCAGCATGCAAGTCTTGATGCCAACAGGCATGATCCCGTCGGGTTTTCTCGAAGGAAGCCCTTCCTACAGCCGCGAGACTAGCGAAAGTCTGACACGGCCGGCGCGGAGGGCGGTTGCGTGTCTGGGGGTGAGTGATGACAGTATTGGCCGTTGGGATGGGTACATGGATACTTTGGACACTTGGGTGAGGGTGGCGGATGGTTAATGGGTTGGAGATTGGAGTGAGAGGTATGATGGTATGTTGGATGTGTTCGCATGAGTTTACATGACTTGCCATCAGGCAGCATGTTTTGTGGGCGGAGGGCGGAGGGTAATAGATTGGTGGTGGTTGCGCTCGGGTCGTTGCACGGCCGATGGGCTGAAGGCAGCTTGACTATTCCTGGTCTAAGTTGAGCGGCGGGCGTTAGGCGTTACGAGGCCTTGCACCGTCCAGTCCAGTCTTGTCTCCTTCTGCTGCGCAACGTCAGCCTAGTAGTACTGGGTATTATTGATTTGACACCTGCCTGCCTGCTTTCCACTCCGTTCCTTCGTACACTGTAATTACTACCGACTAGGTCTTATCATCATTCACTGACATACCACTACCTACCTGCTCGACTACACCTCACCTCTCGCCACCACCCTCGCTTGTACATTCACTCGCTCACTCACTCACTACCTCACCCAGCCACTCGCTACTACGACTCACACACTCACCCTCACCACTACCGCTTACTAGTACTGCTTCGGGAAGGAGCGCTCACCTCGCTGCAAATTACATTCAACGCCTCCGCGTCGCTTGCCAATCACACCCTGGTATTCATCTACGGCACCACCGACAGACTTTCATCGACTATAAGTCAAGTCCTGCCTTCTGCCGCCCATCATGCGACCTACTCCAGTCATGTTCTCCGCCCTCGCCAGCTTCGCACACATTCGCGCCCAGGACATCCCTCAAGGCGTCATGCCGAACAAGCGACAAGTCGTCGGCACTGGGGTCACCACCAGTAGCTCCGTTGCGCCTACCTCGACCGTCGACCCGACATCCACCACCGACGAGTCCACTTCGCAAGAGACCACCCCTGCACCTCCATCCTCAACAACCAGCGAGGAACCTGCAAGCACCACCGAGACTACCGACGAACCAGAAACATCCGCCGGACCTACAATCACGGGCGACGATACCACAGCAACATCTGCCACACAAACCTCAGAGACGCCCGAAGAGACTACGGCGGAGTCATCGTCCACCATCGATGACACCAACACTTCAGAAGAGGCCACCGGCTCAGAATCATCTGCATCAAGCACTCCCACATCCCAAAGCGCCGTGGTCACAACCGACAGTGCAGGGAGCACGATCACTTCATCCGTTCCGGCATCCGCATCTAGCACAGCCACCTCCGCCGTCCGCACAGCTGATGACGAAGATGGCGACCCTGTAGTTGTCATTGGCAGCAGCACCATCAATCCTTCTACCTTCGCCTCGAAGACAACAATCACATCCGCAGTCGTCCGCGAATCCACCGAACCCTACACCTCAACCAGCTTCTTTACCGAAGACGGCACAGTCCGCTCTCGAGTTGTGACTGGCGACCGCATCGTCTCCTCGACCGAAATCGCAACGGCTACCATCGACCCAACACTCGCAAAAGCTGGCAGCGGCGGAGGCGGTAGTTCCATGGCTCCACAGACCAAGGCCATCATCGGAGGTGTAGTCGGAGGTATCGGCGGTGCTATCCTGATCGGCGGTCTGGCCATCGTTGCCTGGAGACTATGGGGAAAGAAGAAGCGCGAGCAAGCTGCGGCCGTGGACGACTTTGGCATGGGAACTGCTGGCTCGCCGCGCGACAGCCTGGGACGTGAGAAGCAGACCTCTGCTTCCAGCCACGCGCCAACTCTGTCGACCAGTTCTTACCGCAACCCGAACGGCGCTGTCAACACGGCCAGCAACTTCTAAGTGTACCGGAAACTGAACTTTTTGTTTTTCATATCCTGTTCTAGTCTTGGGGATCACCCTCCAAGCAGAGCAACTGCTGCATTTCGAGCGTATTCACGAACAACAGTACACATCTGCATCTGGGAATCTGACGGTGGGAAAACCGAGCAGAGAACATATCCGCGTGGAGAATATTCGAGTCTTCATTCCGGACATACCACTGGCGTCTTTTCTTGGTACTATGGCCGTTCAAAACTCGATGGGGCAATCTGTTCCCTTCTCGCACGACTTTTTCTTTGTGATTTACTTCGTTTCTCTTATATATCTCTGGGCGACACCACCGCCACATTAACGACTTGATTTCAACTTTTGGGTGCTAAAGGGCAAAACAAAAAGAAGAGACACATATATCACGGCAGAAAAAGATCAACATACCTTATGTGTAGGACGGTTAATAATACTTTTTGTGTGTGTGTTTATATAGGTACATATCAAAAATCTCGTAATTTAGGAGAAAATTAAATATCTTACAGTATCTCAAAACGAACTCGCGAAACGGGATCTACACGCCCACCTAATCGAGCAAATCCCATCTTCGTTCTGCTTGCCAACCGAGTCTCTGTCAAGAATGCTTGCTCCTTTTCACGCACCTCTTGGGATTCGAGATTGATTCAACCGCTACTGTTCTTTCACACAAAGCTATGTACATGTAACGATTCTACTTGATTAGTACATGCCCGACCACCGTGAACCCAAACTCCAGCGCCTGGCTTCCATCCATCCATCCACCCCGTCATAGCACTCGCCCGACACAGAAAGGAGCAAGCGGCAGGCGTGAACTAACCAGACAACGGTAGGTATTGACAGACCAAGATGGAGAGATGTGTATGTTTATTAAGTAACCGGCAGGACCAGGAGTGGATGGCGAAGACCGGGAGGGATAGGAAGGATCAAAGCAAAGGGAGAGGTGGATCGGTTTCCATCTGTCGGTCATGGTATTGTTGTTTCTTCATCGTTCTACATACATACGTGCTAGCTACCGGGTTAGACTGGTTTTCTTTGCCCGGTGGCTTTTCTTTTCCTTTCTTTTCCGCTGCTTTTTGATTTCCTGTGATTTCTCCCTTGACTTCATCTCACTGCCTCGCCTCGCCTTGCTTTTGCTTTCTTTTTCCCATCCCCCTGGTTTCCCGCCCGCCCACTCGCGCGCTCGCACTGTGAAGCGAGAAAGTCGAAGCAAGGCATAAAGGAAACAACACGTCCTTCATTTCAAACCAACCAAACACTCTCATCCACACACCCTTCCGGCCCACCCACCCCACTCAATTCCCTTGATCTCGGATTCCCCTCCTCGCGCGCATTTCACGCAAACTCTGCTCGTTCTCGAGCGCAAGCTGCTTGTCGCCAACGAGATCCTCCTCGACAACGTGGCCGCTGCTACTGGCGACACTGCTGATGTTGGTGAAAGCGGTGAGTTCGCGCGAGTGGCGCTTGAGTCGTTCCGGGCTGTCGGGTCGTGGTAGAATGCGGATGACTCGGCATGGGTTGCCGGCTGCGATGGTGTATGGAGGAATGTTCTGTAGGGTAACGTTAGCGAGGGGCGTGGCATTTTACACTTTAGATCTTGGGATTGTTCACCTTCGTCACGACGGAGCCGGCGCCGATGGAAGCGCCCTTGCCGATTACTCGATGGGCCAGGATGATGGTTCCAGTACCAATGTTGACCTCGTCTTCGACGATGATGGCACCTCCAGTCACAGTAGACTGGCTGCCTTTCCGCGAGGCCGGGTCATTGCTGGTCACATTGCCGCAGAAGTGAACGTTCTTGCCGATCTGAACTCGGCTGCCGATGATGATGTCGCACGGGTCTTCGATGTTGCAATTCGCGCCAATATAGGTGTCGTCGCCGATGCGGATGTTGTAGCCGTAGTCGCAGCTGAAAGGGTTGTTGATGATGACTCGGGATCCGATGCTGCCTGGACGGGTTTGAGGGTTGTTGTAGTCGCGGTACTGGTAGTTCGAGTCGGGCCTTTTGAACGGGTTTAGGATGCATTCAAATAGACGACCTTTTTCCTCGTCGCTAGTCCCACGTGAGTGATAGTGGGCTTCGTTCCAGCGTTCGACGGCTGCTTTACACGACCGGCGGTCTTCAATCAGGTCTTCGTCGATGTAGGCCCGGTATGACTCGCCGATCAGCATCCTGTACTTTTCTGACGTTTCGCTTGATCCAAGGTAGGAATGTGGCGGGTTGTGAGAGGAGTGGGTTGCGACGCTTTCCCGAGGGCTTATAGCGGATGCCGGTCCGTACATGGAAGGATGAGACTGGTGGTATCTCCAAGCTTCGTGGAGGTTCCTATACTCGAGGTTGGTAATCGGTGGGATTGTTTGGTTGTAATCGACTGGTGGCATCATATTTGGCGGAAACGCTCCGTCTGACTCTCGATGTTGCCATGGCGGGTTGCGGTACACGTCGCGGCTGTGAGAACGTCTGTGTTCATGTGAAATTTGCGGAGGGTATCGATACAAGGGATCATGCGCTGTTGGGGTAGGAGGAACTTGGCCCCAGTGATCATACCGAGGACCGTCCAGCCGGTGAGGTGCTGAAGACTGTTGAGGGTGATCCACAGCTTGCAATTTTGGTTGCAGTGGGTTATGAATTCGACCGCTTGCGTTGGGTCCCTTGTAGCTAATTGGCTTAGGGCCGTAGCCTTCGCAATCGAACGCGCCACGTTCACAGTTGTTGCAATTCGGCTTGGCCTCATCGCACTTTTTCTTACGACGTCGGCACGTGTGACATCCAGTTTTGGTTCGATTGCTGAAATTCCGCTTGCGTTTCCCGGAAGAGTCGCCCAGCTCTTCCGGGCTATAAGCTTCCGAAGGTGATTTGCTGCGTCGGGTCGTAATTTGACGATCACGCGTCTCGGGTGTATCCTTATAAGTGCCTTGGAGATGCGATGCGAGAGACTCGGCAAGGTGAGCTTGAGTCTCTGGTCTGACTTGTGGTGGTACCCGCAGGTTGCGTGTTGGAACGGGTGATCGCTCCCGTGAGCTTCGTTCACTACAGTCTGTCAGTAGCGGTCCATATTGCAAGGCGAAAGGCTATTCTCACCGATTCAAGGGATCGATGGAGGCATGCGATATGGGCAAGCTCATTCCTTCTGGGGTCTGGGAGTGATAATTGTTGCTCGTGTCAGTCATCCGTCGCTTGGGTGAGAGGGCTCCCGCTCGTGTAGAAGTGTCCATGTATGGATGCTCGATCGTCTCTGTGACTACTCGTTTTCGCTTGGCACTTTCCGGGCTCTGCTTAATAGCAGGCTCGGGACACAGTACGGAGTCGTTTCTCACGGAAGGGTGATTTGAAGTTTGGACGTCTTCTCTGGCCGGCGCTGTAGACATGGCGGCGGCAGAATCAATCCTGGCGTGCGATGTTATTGACTGGCTTGACTGATTCGATGCGGCCTCAGGGATTGACTCTCTGCGATCCAGACCGTTGACGGCAGTGAATCCTTGCGCGGCCATTTTTGTTTCAACAGAGTGCTTGGGTGCTGAGAAGGGCCCATGTTCTACTGGAGAGCGATTCAGCAACTCGACCATCGACCCCATGAAGTCTTTGGCAAAGTTGAAAAAGAATCGATACGGTGATTAGTAAATAAAAGTAAAAGCAAGGGCGACTGGAAGCAGAGCGGCAACACGAAAGAGTCAGGGAGGAAGAGCGGTTGGGCTGCAGGTGTAATGCTCCAAGTGAAGGGTGGAGCTGCGCATGGGTGGCGCTTAAGGTCGGCAAGGTCGGCTGATTTAGACGCTGAGCGGCTGAGATGCTGAGTGGACGGCGTGGGTGGTGGTGGGTGTTGGTCGTTGTTATGGGACAGAAACGACAGCCATGCAGGTGACGGTGGGTACATGTAGTAGTGGTAGCAGCAGTGGTGGTGGTAGAGTGGCGCAACAGGAGAGGACAGAAGGCCTGATGATTATCATTGATATCTGGGCCAGGCAAGCAAGGCAAGGCAAGACAGAACTGGTCCGAGTAATGTAAGTGAGGGCTGGAGGGAGGGCGCACGGCGATCGCGGCTCGGGGAGTGAGGACGCAACGGGACGTTCTGACGTGCGCAAGCGGGGGAAGAGCGCCCCGAAAAAGAACAAGGGAAGGCAACGGAGGGAAGGGGTCTGCAGATCGACTAAACACAGAAAGGTGGTGTGGCCCTCGCTCCTCTCCTCACTCCACCCTGTTGAAGAAGAGGAGGGTGGGCGCGGAAGTGGAAGTGAAAGTCTGTTGTCGACTAGTGTCCTGGCATCTCGGACATATCGCCCGGCGCGCCTGGCTGTCACATCTTGTGGCCGTTGAACTATCAACTGCCAGTACTGTACATGACAGTATGCTAACAGATCCAGTCGTAGAACGACCTGGACCAGAACCAGGACCAGGGTCAGGACGCATGCACGAGGACAGGTCGATGAAGCAAAGCACAGAAGCATACCTCTAGTCCATGACAGACCCGTGGAACAGGGCTCGCGGGCGGCAGACGTGCACTCTCATTATTCAACACCACGACCACGACACCTACAGTACAGCGGCATAAGCGCTTCCCGCCTCCGCGCCTGTCTCGCCAAACCGACATGGATGATGGGAGCATCCTGGGACCTAGAGCATCACACGTCGTCACGCAAACCCCTGGCTGTGGTTGCTGTGCGCCTTTGCAATACAAGAGGCCATGCGCTACGTGTACACAAACATCATGTACACATACATCCCAAGGTTGCACTGTACGTGTATGGTTGACCTTACTGTAACTCCACTAGTCTGCCGTCCAATGTGACTGCCTCATATGTGCTGTGCTGGCCTTGTCTGAGGCCCGTTCTGCTATGCAAGTGACGACTCATCCTAGGGAAGTGATAGTGATTGACTGCGTGTCCGCAGCTAAGGATTATCGACGAGTAGTTGCAAGTCCGGTGATGTCGGTTGAGGACTGCTTAGTACAGTAGATTGCAAGCGCCTACCATGTTCATCAACGATGAGTATCAACGACATGGTGATCAACAATCTGTCCGCAGGTGAGTAGCGATGAATAATCCCAATCATAACGATGACAATGCAATCAGCCTCAGCGTGAGAGACTTGCATTTGCCGGCGTAGATGGAAGTCGGCTACCGCGCTTCTTCGGGTTGGCGTGAGACGCAATCAAAGGCCGGGCGTGGACATCGTCTCAGCGCCGCGCCTTCACTTACCTGATGCGCCTACTTGCCTGCGCCCAACTACCTGCCTTAGGGTGCTCACTACTACTACTAGGTCTGGCACATCTGGAACCAAGCGTATCGGCATATGCATCATTATTGTTGTTCAGTATTATTCTCCAGGACGTTCACATCACGGGAAGGAAGGTGGAAGCTTCGC
>Ga0265797_10000621_pt1 | contig 64514 bp, 57 predicted proteins | sample P2T30metagenome_FD_192433 | JGI IMG/M metagenome (GOLD analysis project Ga0265797, IMG submission 192433) | Plant litter microbial communities from East Loma Ridge, Irvine, California - P2 T30 | ecosystem: Environmental > Terrestrial > Plant litter > Unclassified | place: USA: California... | reverse complement strand
TCGATGGTGACCCGCTTCGGCATGTCCGACAGCATGGGCGTGATGGTCTACGAAGACAGCGAGAACGAAGGCTTCTTCGGCGGCGCCACCAAGACCATTTCGGAAGCGACCCAGCAAAAGGTCGACGCCGAGATCCGCGCGATCCTCGACACGCAGTACGCCCTGGCGCGTCGCCTGCTGGAAGAGAACCGTGACAAAGTCGAAATGATGACGAAGGCGCTGCTCGACTGGGAGACCATCGACGCCGACCAGATCAACGACATCATGGCCGGGCAAGAGCCACGCAAGCCGACGACCGTGCTGACCAAGCGCACGCCGCCAGGCGACAGCGGCCCCGGTGGTGTGGCGCCAAACGCCACCGCACCAGCCTGACGCTCGCGCTACCCCACGAAGGCACCCGCAAGGGTGCCTTTTTCGTTGATGGCCCCCGCTAGCGATCGCTGAGGCGGCCTGCACCACAGACACTATGACTAAGACACTGCAATGCGGCCAGTTCAGCTTCGCGCTGGACGGCGCCGCATCCCTCGACCCCGTCGTGATGGGCATCCTGAACGTCACGCCGGATTCATTCTCCGATGGCGGCCGCTACCAGGGCCTGGAATTCGCGCTGACGCATGCCGAAGCGATGATCCGCGATGGCGCCACCATGATCGATATCGGCGGCGAATCCACCCGGCCCGGCTCGCCCAGCGTGCCGCTCGACGAAGAGCTGCGCCGCGTGATGCCAACCCTGTACGCGCTGCGCACGCTCGACGTCGCGTTGTCGGTCGACACCACCAAGCCCGACGTAATGCGCGAAGCGTTGATCGCCGGCGCCGACATGATCAACGACGTCAACGGCTTTCGCGCGCCAGGTGCGCTCGAGGCGGTTCTCGACAGCGATTGCGGCCTGTGCGTGATGCACATGCAAGCGACGCCCGAAACCATGCAGCAGGCGCCCCGGTATGACGACGTGGTGGGCGACGTGATCGCGTTTTTGGCCGAACGCATCGCCGCAATGACGGCGGCCGGCATCGAGCGCGCACGCATCTGCGTCGATCCTGGCTTCGGCTTTGGCAAGACGGTCGAGCACAACTACGCCTTGCTGCGCGGCCTGGGCCGCATCCGGGATGAACTCGGTCTGCCGGTGCTGGCCGGCATGTCGCGCAAGTCGATGATCGGCGCCGTCACGGGGCGACCGGTCGAGCAGCGCACCGCTGGCAGCATCGGCGCGGCATTGGCTGCGACAGCGCATGGCGCTAGAATCGTGCGTGTGCATGATGTTGCGGAGACGGTCGATGCGCTGAAGGTATGGCGCGCGGCCATGCATCCATAAAAAACACGTTTCAACAAGAGAAAAGAGAACTAGATGGCACGGAAATATTTCGGCACCGATGGCATTCGCGGACTGGTGGGCGCAGCGCCAATCACCCCTGATTTCGTCATGCGCCTGGGCTATGCCGCTGGGACCGTCCTGGCAAAAGGTAAAAAATCGAGCAGTGGCCGTCCTGTGGTGCTGATCGGCAAGGACACCCGCATCTCGGGCTATATGCTCGAGGCGGCGCTGGAATCGGGCTTCTCGGCTGCCGGCGTCGACGTGATGCTGGCCGGGCCAATGCCCACGCCGGCAATTGCCTACCTGACGCGCGCGCTGCGCCTGCAGGCCGGCGTCGTGATCTCGGCCTCGCACAACCCGTTCCAGGACAACGGCATCAAGTTCTTCTCCGGCCATGGCACCAAGCTGCCCGACGCGGTGGAACAAGAAATCGAAGACGCGATCGACCAGCCGATGGGCTGCGTGTCGTCGGATAAACTCGGCCGCGTGTCGCGCCTGCGCGATGCCCAGGGCCGCTACATCGAGTTTTGCAAGAGCACGTTCCCGAACGAGCTCGACCTGCGCGGCCTGAAGATCGTCGTCGATAGCGCCCACGGCGCCGCCTACAACATCGCCCCGCACGTGTTCCATGAACTCGGCGCCGAAGTCATTTCCATTGGCGCCCAGCCCGACGGCTTCAACATCAACGCCGGCTTCGGCGCCACCGCGCCGCAGGCACTGTCCGAAGCCGTCGTGGCCAACAAGGCCGACCTCGGCATCGCGCTCGACGGCGACGCCGATCGCCTGATCATGGTCGACGCCACCGGCCGCGTCTACAACGGCGACGAGTTGCTGTACGTGATGGTGCGCGACCGCATGAGCACCGGCCCGGTGGCCGGCGCCGTGGGCACCCTGATGACGAATATGGCGCTCGAAGTGGCGTTCAAGGAAATGGGGATCGGCTTCGCGCGCGCCAAGGTGGGCGACCGCTACGTGCTCGAAGTAATGAAAGAGCGCGGCTGGCTGTTCGGCGGCGAAGGCTCGGGCCACTTGCTGGCACTCGACAAGCACAGCACCGGCGACGGCATCGTCTCGGCGCTGCAAGTGCTGTCGGCGCTGGTGCGCGGCAACAAGTCGCTGGCCGAGTGCTGCAACGAACTCACACTGTTCCCGCAAACGCTGATCAACAAGAAGGTTGCACCGGGCTTCGACTGGACGGCCGATGCGGCGATGGTCGCCGAGAAAGAAGCGGTCGAGCGCGAGCTGGGGGACAACGGGCGCGTACTGATCCGCGCATCGGGCACCGAGCCATTGATCCGGGTAATGGTCGAGGCCAAAGAGGCGGAACTGGCCGACAGCATGGCGCGCCGGATCGCAGCAAAGTTGTCGGCTTAATCAGTCCGCGTAGTGCGCCGGAATTGCACCTGACAGGGCTGGCGCTTCACGAATGATTGTCATATAATGTTGCCCACGGCGGAGTGTAGCGCAGCCCGGTAGCGCACCTGGTTTGGGACCAGGGGGTCCAAGGTTCGAATCCTTGTACTCCGACCAAAGAATCATCAGAACAGGCCGTCATCGACGGCCTGTTTTGTTTTCCGATCGCGCAGTTTTGCACCGCCCTTAGCTCAGTCGGATAGAGCAACAGCCTTCTAAGCTGTGGGTCGGGGGTTCGATTCCCTCAGGGCGGGCCACTTCTCGCATCATCGTCTTCGTTCCATCTCTCTCACGTCACGATGAACTCGTAGCCCGCCTGCAGCGAGCCGACGACCTGCGCCTGGTTTTCTGTGCTCTCACTAAATTGCACGACCAGGTCGGCCATCGTGATCGCGTCGCGCTCCAGTGCCCCGAGCCAGTGCGCGAAGCCGGCAGCGTCTGGCGCCCGGTCCAGCACATTCGCATACAGCGCGGTGACAAGCTCGGCATCGGTGGCAGCTGCGCCATACTTGCTCTTGAATTCAGGCGAGTCGACAAAGGCTTGCGCCACCACGCTCAATGCCTGTCCCTGGCTCATCTGTCCGATCCAGTACCCCAGGCCGCCTGCGTCGGGCGTGCGGTCGAACGCAGTCTGGAACAAGCGATAGACCTCGGCGGGAAAACCCTGCGTTTCATACGAGATGAAGACGCCGTCGTCGAACGACAGTCGCTCGACGCTGCGCAGCACATCGACCCCGTCGTAGCCGACCAGGTCGGTGACCGTGATCGCGCCATCGCGCGGGTTGACGGTGTATTCGCTCCGCCGGCCCTCTAGCACGAAGGTATCGACGCCGGCGCCGCCATCGACGTCGTCGTTCGTGCGCGTGCCATATAACGTGTCGTGTGCGTCCGTGCCGATGATCCGGGTGGTGCTCGGCGTGCGGCTCTCGTACACGTTCACGCTGGCATAGCTGTCGTAATCATCCTGGTCCCACGACGCATTGACGTAGTACCAGCCGGTGTACGGCGCCGTGAATGCCGCGTAGTCGTAGCCGTAAGCGCCGCTGCCGTCGTCGGCAGCAATGGCGTTACCGGCATCGTCATAGATGCGCAGCAAAAATGGATCGTAATAGCTACCGCTCTGGACCGTATAGCCCATGCCGGCGGTGGCGTGGAACACGAAGATGTCATCTTCGCCCGCATACGGATCGAGCGTGCTGTAGCGCGCAGTGCGGCCGTAATACTGGCCGAGCTCGGGATCCCGGACCGGGTCGAGGTCGAGGCGCCAGGCCCAGTCCATGTCGGCCCGGGTCAGGTCGTCCAGGTAATCAAGGGTGGGATAGGCGGACATGGCAGACCTCGGGCGATGGGATGCCTCGATTATAGGTCTGGCAATTTCCGCCAATGTGTCGACTTGGTTACGCTTTGTAAGCGTGCCGTTACGCGTGCATCACGCCGCCGTGGCGAGCCCTTCGCCAACGTCGCCCCAGGCAGCCAGCGCGCGGCGCAGCAGGCGGCGTTCGCGATGGTCGATCAGCTGATCGGCCCGCACGATCTCGAGCATGCCCTTGAGCACCTGCGCGCGCAGGACCGGATCCTGCACTTCGCCCAGCAGTGCATCGATCGTCGCCGGTTCGATCTCGACCATGCCGGCCGCGCGGTTGGTGCTGTGGTCCAGCAAATCCTGGGTCAACTCGCCGGCGGCGTCGTCGAACGTGTCTTCGCTCACGCCCAGTACCTCGAGTACGCCGCTGCGGTGCAGCGTCTTGAGTTCTTGCGGCGCCAGGCGGCCGTCGGCGATCATGGCCAGGGCCAGCAGGCGGCTCATGGCTTTGGGACTGTCGGTCGGGTAACTTCTCATTGCTTCCTCGCTTCGTGTGAACTGAATCACCAATATACGGTTGCGCTATCGTAAAGTAAAATCGAATAATCTTTAGGAATGCTCAATATTTTTGGTGGTAACGACGGATGAATTACAAGCACCTGCAGTATTTTCACGCGGTCGCGACGGCCGGCAGCGTTGTCCGTGCGGCCGAGCAATTGCACGTTTCGGCGCAAGCGATCAGCACCCAGTTGCAATTGCTGGAGGACCAGTTTGGCGAGGAGTTATTGCGCAAGAAGGGGCGAGGGCTGGTGCTGACCGAAGCCGGCAAGACCGTCCTGCGCTACACCGGGCAGATCTTCAGCCTCGGGAACGAACTCGAGCAGGCAGTGCGGCGCGGGCTGTTCACTGAAACCGAAACATTGCGCGTCGGCCTGTGCGACGTGATCGCCAAGACGATGGCGTTTCGCCTGCTGCAACCCGCGCGCGATGCTGGCCTGGCCATGCACCTGGTGTGTCGGGAAGGGCGTTTTGGCGACTTGCTGGAAGACCTCAGCGCGCACCGCCTCGACCTCCTGATCTCGGACCAGGGCTTGCCGCCCGGCGGCGCGGTGCGCGGGCACAGCCACCTGCTTGGCTCGAGCACGGTGACCGTGGTGGCGCATCCGGATGTGTGTCGGCGCTGGGCCGGCGACTTTCCCCAGCGTCTGAAGGGCGCGCCATTCTTGATGCCGGGCCACGATGCAGCGCTGCACAGCCAGCTGATGGCCTGGCTCGAAGCGCAAGGCCTGCGTCCGATCGTGGTCGGCGAATTCGATGACGGGGCGTTGCTCGGCGCATTCGCCGGCGCCGGCGCGGGCTTCATGGCAGCGCCAACCGTGCTCGCGCAATCACTGTGCGCACAGTACGGGCTGGAACCGGTGGGGGAGATCGACGCCATCGTCGAGCAGATCTACGCCGTGACGGTCGAGCGCCGGGTGCACCATCCGGCGCTGCGGCGCATCCTGGAGCGGGCGCCGCACGTGTTCGCCTGATCTTGGGCCGATAGCGGGCGAACGCCTCAGATGCGGTCGCTTTCCTTGCGCACGACGCGGCCGATCACGATACATTCGCCGCCCTGGCACAGCTTGCGGTGGTATTTGCGCTGGTCAGGGTTGTCGGAGGTAAGCCACCAATGGGCGGCATCGCGCACCAGGCGCTTGACGACCGCCTCGCCCTCATAATTGAACGCGAACACGGCGCCGTCGACCGGCTTGGTGTCGAGCGTGTTGATGACGACGATGTCGCCGGCGTACAGCGACGGTTCCATGCTCTCGCCCTTGACGTAGATCGCGATCAGGTGCGACGGGCTGTACTGGTTGCGTTCGAGCCACGTGCGGCGCATGCCGAGCGTGCCGCCATCGCGCGCCTCCGGCTCGGCCTGGAACCCGGTGATGCCGGCTGACAGGCGTAGCTTGACCATGGGAATCGGCACGAAGGCATCGTCGTCGCCTTCGGCCACCACGCGCAATGCATTCTGCAAGCCGGGCAGGGCGCTGCTGTCATTGGCGGGGGCGCCCCCCAGCGGCGCCAGGATCTCGGCCGGTAGCCGGCAGCCGGTGACCCGGGAAATGGCAAGCAGCTGCTTCAGGTTGGGGCTGTGCTTTTCATTTTCCCAGTGCGAGATATTGGCCTTGGTATGGCCGCGGTCGGTACCGAGCTCGAGCGCGAGACGGGCGCCCAGCGCCGTACCCGACAAGCCCGCCGTCGTGCGCGCCTCTTTCACCCACGTCGCAATCATTGTTTGAAGGTCCATATGCCTATGGTAAAGGAAATCTATACATTGAAGTATAGCTTTTCTTTACTGCTGTGGTATAGTTTTCCTATACTTTCATCAATCACATTGACGTGGCGCAGGGACAGCATGGGCTTCCCGGAGCAGTGTTCCGCCGCAAGCACAGGGGAGACACGATGATCATCGAAACATTGCAGCGTCTGATGGACGCCAACCTCACAGGCGTGGCCACCGGGCTGACGCTGGCGGATATCGGCGCGTTGATCGGCATGGCCAGCGCCCTGCTGAGCACGGTCGGCAACTTGCTGTACACCTGGCGCAAGGACCGGCGCGAGCAGCGCGACAGCGACGCCGCCTGGGTCCGGCGTCAGAAGGAACCGTGAGCCAGGCCTCGCGGCCGCGTTTTCGGCACAGTCCGGCCACCGGCCTGGCGCGGTAGAATAGCAAACCGCAAGCATATCGATTCCGGAGCAGTTCGCACATGGTTTTTCTCACTGTCCCCTACGCCGAAAAGGACGCCGCCAAGGCGCTCGGCGCCCGCTGGAACCCGACCCGCCGCCGCTGGTACGTGGCCGATGGCGTCGCCACCGAGCCGTTTGCCAAGTGGATCGACGCCGCATCTGCATCGGCATCAGCCCCGGCAGGGGCGGCAGTCAAGCCTGGTGCGAAGCCAGGCGCCGGCCGGGTGGATAGCTATCAGGGCAAAACCGTGGTCGGGATTAATTACTTGGCACTCGAACACGACTGCAATCCGCTGGAAGAATGTCCGGACTGCCGCCAGAAACTGGAAGGCACGCCCTGGTGGCAGGCACGGGCCAGCCTGGCGGCACTGGTGAGCAGCATGCCTGGCACATCGACTATCCGCACGCCTGCCAGGGCGGCATGATCGCCATACGGTCGCGTTAACGTTATGATGCCAGCCTGACAATACACCCAAGCGACCACATGCATCCTGCGACCGCCAGCACGCGACGCGACGGCCATGCCCGCAGCAACCGGCGCCTGGTGGGCGGCATTGTTGTCTCAGTGCTGTTGCATGGCTTGTTATTGTCGCTGCAGTTCGGCGTGCCAGGTGGCGACGCCGGTGGTGGCGGACCGATCAGCGTTGTGCTTGCGCCGACGCCCTTGCCGGCCACGACGGACGCTGCGTTGCCAACGCCAACGCCAACCCCAACGCCGACGCCGGCGCTGCCTGTACCTGTCCTGCCTTTGCCTGCCGCGCCTGTTGCGCCTGTCCCTCCTGCGCCCTATTCTGCGCGCGGCATGCGTCTCGTGGATCTCCCGCCACCGCCGCCTCCGGTAACCACGATTGCGCCAGCGCCGAAGGCAAACCTGCGTCGCCCGGCGCCAGCCGTGCCCAAGCGCCGTCTGCGCGAGGTGGCCACGCCCGTCATCGCCACAGCACCGGACCCCGAGTCCGAATTCGCCGTTGCAGTGCCATTGCCCGACATCGAAGCCGATCCGACCCCGACCGTTGTCGATGTGATCGACGCGCCTGAAGCGCAGGTGGCCGGCGGGCCGCCCGCCGAACCGGACCCCGTCGTGGATGATGAGGCGGAGCGAGCGGCGCAGGAGGCGTTGGCAATGCGCGCCGCCGAAGAGGCGCGTGAGCAGGCATATGCGCTGGCACGACAGCAGGAGCTAGCCTTGCAGCGCGAGCAGGAGCAGGAGCAGGAGAAGGAGAAGGAACAGATGCAAGAGCAGGAGCAAGCACGGCTGGCGCAGGCGCAACGCGACGCCGTCGAGGCACGCAGGCTCGCGGAGCAGCAGCAAGCGCAGCAGCAACTAGCGCAGCGGAAACTAGCGCAGCAGCGGCAAGCGCAGCAACAGCAAGCGCAGCAGCAGCAAGCGCGCGATCAGGAGGCGCTGCTGCGGCAGCGTGAGCAGCAGGCAGCCGCGGCGCGTGAACTGGCGGCGCAGCGCGCGGCGCAAGAGGCTGCAACGCAGGAGGCCCTGGCGCAGGCGCAGTTGCAAGCACGCCAGCGAGCCGAAGATGACGCCCGGCGCGTGGCGCAGGAAGCCGCCGAGCGGCAGCGCGTCGACGACCTGGCGCAGCGCAGGCTGGCCGAGGAGCGGGCACGCCAGCAAGCCGCCGAGCAGGCGCGCCTGGATGCCGAGCGGCTCGCGCGCGGCGCGGCCGAAGAAGCGGCGCGGCAAGCGGCGGCGCAGCGGCTGCAAGCGCAGGCCTCCGGACCCACTGCGGGACCAGCGGCCGGCGCCGGGCCGGCGACGACGCGCATGGATGGCACGGGCGCGGGGCTGGGAAGCGGTGGGGGACCCGGGGCGGGGCCGGGCGCACTGGCCGGCCTGCCAGGCAACCGCGCGCGTGAATTACTGCGCGGCGTGACGATCCCCAACGTGGACGCGTCCGGTTTGCCGCGCGAGCGGCCGGCCAACAACCGCCGCGTGCTGGCGGACGGCGGCGAGCGTGACGCACCGCTGCGCCTGTACGTCGACAGCGTGCGCCAGAAACTCGAGCGCAATGCGGTGCTCGGCGGCGCGCGCCTGCCGCTGCGCGACGTGCGCATCGATCCCCTGGTGAGCGTGTCGCTGCGCAGCGACGGCAGTATCGACGAGATCACCATCGTGCGTTCGAGCGGCCGCGCCGACATGGATGACGCGGTGCGCCGCTTCGTGCGCCTGAACGCCCGCTACGCCGCGTTCCCGCCGAATGTCGCGGCCCAATTCGACGTCATCGAAATCCGCCGCATCTGGCGTCTTGCTGACGGGCTCAAGCTCGTCGAAGAGATGCGCTGACGCCCTCGTGTGCGAACGTCGCCACGTCGTCGCCGACCAGATCGATCGCAATCGCCGTCGCCGTGCGCCGTTTGATGCGCTGCAAAGCCAAGCCCGATGGACGCCGTAACCTGAACTGAAACGTTCGATTACTGCGACTATTTTTGATAGGCAACAATCATGGCTTGGCTGAGTTCGGTTGCAATAAAAGGTTTCGCGCGCATATCGTCATCTGGCCGGGGCGTCCCGCTCGTTGCCGCGCGGTGGCCGTCGTGGCTATCACTACTGGCATTGGCATTGCCATTGGCCTTGGCCCTGGCGCTCGGTGGCTGCACCACCGGCGTCGGTTTCCGCGAAGGGCCCGGTCCCGGGGGCAGCGCCTCGGCGCCCTCCACCGAACTGATCACCGAAAACCTGATCGACGCCGAGCGCGCAGCCTCTGAAAGCGCGGCCAGGCAAGACCTGTCGCCACTCATCGTCGCCCATCCGCCGCCGTACACCATCGGGCGGGGCGACATCCTGTCGATCGTGGTCTGGGATCACCCTGAGCTCGCCGCCAGCGGCATGGCCTCGGCATCGGCCAATATCGACACCGCCACCGTCCAGCCTTATGCCACACCGCCGGGCTTCGTGGTCGACCACCAGGGCCGTATCCAGTTCCCCCTGATCGGCCTGCTCACGCTCGAGCGCCTGACCGAAGAGCAGGCACGCGCGCTGATCACGCAAAAGCTGGCGCGCTACATTGCCCGGCCGAACATCACGCTGCGGGTGCAGGCCTACCGCAGCCGCCGCGTGTATGTCGATGGCGAGGTGCGTACGCCGGGCCTGCAGGCCATCGATGACCTTCCCATGACGCTGGTCGAGGCGCTCAACCGGGCCGGCGGCATGCAGCCAAATGCCGACCAGAGCCGCATCGTGGTCGAGCGCGGCAACACGCGCTACAGCGTCAACCTGCGGGAGATGGTGCTCAAGGGTGTCAATCCGGGCACCATCCTGCTCGCGCATGGCGATGTCGTGCGCGTGCATTCGCGCGATGAAAGCAAGGTCTTCGTGTCGGGCGAGGTCATCACGCCAAGAGCACTCACCATGCACAACGGCCGGCTCACGCTTAACGAAGCGCTGGGTGAGACGGGCGGCATCAGTCCCCTGAGCGGCGATGCGCGCCAGGTCTACGTCGTGCGCAAGACGCTTGACCGCACACGGGTGTTCCGGCTCGATGCGCGCGACCGCGGCGCCCTTGCGATGGCCGAATCGTTTGAACTGCGGCCGAAGGATGTCGTCTACGTCGCCGCCTCGGCGCTGGCCAGCTGGAACCGGCACCTGAGTTTGCTGTTCCCGGGCGCGCTGACCTCCGCCGTTGGCGTCACCACCCGACCCTGAGCGGAGGCACCTGTCATGAGCACGCCGCACGATCCCCAGCCGCATCCGCTGAGCCCGATGTACCACGTCCCGCCGGTGCTGTCGGTGCCGTTCGACCCGCGTCCGGCCGAGCCGCTGTCCGAAGAGCCCGCGGTTGACGTCAATGGCTACATCAACACGCTATACGACAGCCGCTGGCTGATCGGCGCCATCACCGGCATCATCACCGTGGTCGCGGTCCTGTACGCGCTGCTGGCCAAGCCGGTCTACGAAGCGAACCTCATGATCCACGTTGAGGAAGAAAGTCCCACTGCGTCCAAAAATATCCTGAGCGAAGCGTCATCGCTGTTCGAGACCAAGAAGGCCGCCATCGCCGAAATGGAACTGCTGCGCTCACGCATGGTGGTCTCGCGTGCGGTCGACAACCTGCAGATGTATATCGAGGCCGGGCCGAACTACTTGCCCGTGATTGGCGCCTGGATCGCCAGCCGCAACGGCGAGGCGCTGTCGCACCCCGGCCTGTTCGGGCAGGGCGGCTATGTGTGGGGTGGCGAGAACATCTCGGTGTCGGTGTTCGACGTGCCCGAACCCTGGCTCAAGCGCGAGTTCGTCATCACTGCGCGCGCGGGCAATCGCTACCGGTTCTCGGGCGGCGGCCAGCCGCTCGCGTTCGACGCCACGGTCGGCCAGCGCTACCGGGTGCCGACCCCGGACGGCATCGTCGAGATCAAGGTCGACAGCCTGCGCGGCAATCCCGGCGCGCAGTTCCGTGTCAAGCGCAACTCGCGCCTCGGCACCATCCAGGCGATCCAGGGCGGACTGGTGATTACCGAACAGGGCAAGCAGTCGGGCGTCATCCAGGTCAAGCTCCAGGGCGGAAACGCCGGACACACGTACGGTTTGCTGAGTGAAATCGGCCGCGAGTACATGCGCCAGAACCTGGCGCGCAAAACCGAGGAAGCCGAAAAGTCGCTGGCCTTCCTCAACCAGCAATTGCCGATCTTGAAGCGACAGCTCGAGCAATCCGAAGACCGCTACAACCAGTTTCGCAACGCGCACGGCACGGTCGACCTGCGCGAAGAGGCGCGCATGAGCCTGACGCAGGCGGCGGCTGCGCGCACGCGGCGCATCGAGCTGATGCAGAAAAAGACCGAGCTCCTGGCGCGCTTTACCGAAGACCATCCGGTGGTGGTGGCGATCAATCGCCAGCGCAAGGAAATCGACGCCGAGATCGAGGCCGTCGCGTCGCGCATCCGCACGTTGCCGGTCATGGAACAGGATGAAGCGCGCCTGACGCGCGACATCAAGGTCAAGACCGACCTGTACACGGCGCTGTCGAACACGGCGCAGCAACTGCGGCTGATCTCGGTTGGTCGCGTCAGCAATGTCCGCCTGATCGACGAGCCGATCGCGCCCGAGAAACCGGTCAAACCCAATCGTCCGCTGATTGTCGCCCTGGCTGTCGTTACCGGCCTGTTCCTCGGCACCCTGATCGCGTTTACGCGCCAGGCGATGCGGGGCGGAATCGACGATCCTGCCAAGGTCGAACGGCTGCTGCGCGCCAAGGTGGTGTACGCCACTATTCCGCACAGCGTCAACGAAGACAAGTTGATGAACAAAGTAAAACCCGACGGCGTCCTGCCGCTGTTGGCGCAGATCCTGCCGGAAGACCCCGCCGTGGAAAGCCTGCGCAGCTTCCGCGCGGCGCTGCAGTTTTCGATGCCGCACTTCAGGAACAATATCGTGATGTTCGCTGGGCCGACGCCCGGCGTCGGCAAAACCTTCGTGACGGTAAATTTCGCCGCCGTCATGGCCGCCAGCGGCAGGCGCGTGTTGCTGATCGACGCCGACCTGCGCAACGGACGCCTGCACCGTTACTTCGGTCTCAGCCGCGATCAAGGTTTGTCGAAGGCGGTCAGCGGCGCCACGCCGGTCGACGAAGTCATCCATCACAATGTGATCGACAATCTGGACTTCATCCCCACGGGCACGCTGCCGCCGAACCGTTCCGATTTTCTGCTGCACCTGAATTTCAGCATGGTGCTAGATACCCTGAGCGCCAAGTATGACCTGATCCTGATCGACACACCGCCCCTGTTGCAAGCGGCCGACGCGCTCGTGATCGGCACCAGGGCCGGCGCAGTGTTCCTGCTTGCGCGGGCGCGCGTGACGACCGATGCCGAGATCACCGAATCGGTGAAGCGGCTGAACCACGCGGGGCTGTCACCACAAGGGGTCCTGTTCAACAACATCAGTCCCAGGATCGGTCGCTCGTATGCACCGTTTCAAACGGGGCCGATTGGGCATCTGAAGTTTTCCAGTTGAGATCTATCAGCTGGCGCCTTGGGAAGCACGCGACATCCGCCAGGACGTCGCAGTCATGAAAAAGCCCCGGGAAGCCGGACGCGCGTCCAACTTCCCGGGGCTGCGCCCCGGCAGTACGCCGGGGCAGGTGACTCAGTTAGAACTCGTAGGCGCCGATGTCCGTCGCGCCGCCACGAGGACGTGCCACACCGACGATATCGACCTTTGGCGCCGACGTTGCCGTGCCCTTGTTGATCGCAGGCGAGGTGCTCTTGAGGCGGTAGTCGCCAGTGCCGTTGACCTTGTAGTTCACGAACTGCGGGTCGGCTGCCACAGTGCCGGTGACGGCGCCCTTGACCAGCCAGCTGCGGCCCGTGTTGAACACGAGGTTGTTCGGATAGCGGTTATTGCCGCCGACGGTGCCCATCTCGGTGATGCCGTAGCCATTGCCGTAAACAATGTTATTGGCCACGTAGTTGTTGCTGGTGCCGGCAGCGGTGGCACCGCTGTCGCCGTGACCGATCACGATCCCCATTTTCGAGTTGAAGATGGTGTTGTTGACGATGGTCGAGGCCGTCGCGCCGTGCCAGCTGTTGATACCGACGGAAGCCACGCCCGAAATCACATTGTTCGAAATACGGTTGTTCTGGTTGGTGACGTAGATGCCCTGCACGGTGTTGCAGGTGCGGGCGGCCACCCATTGCAGACCGATATTGCGCACCACGTTCGAGTCGATGACCGCGCCGCCGCCCGGACCCCAGGCATCGATGCCGGCGCCGCCGCCGCCATTGCAGCCGCCCGTCACCGTCAGATCGTGGATAAAGTTCTTGGTGATGTTTTCCTTGCCGCCTTCGGCCAGGATGCCGATGCGGCCAGTGCCGGAAATGTCAAAACCTTCGATATCGACATACGCACCTTTCGAGTTCCACGCCATGCCGGTGCCCGAGAACACAATCTTCGCGCCCCATTTCACATCGGAGACAAACTTGATGCGGGCCGACGCGGTGCCGCTCTTGGTGGTGCGAATGCCGACACTGCCGGTCGATGGTGCGGCGACTTTATACACACCCGGGGCGACGTGGATGGTGTAGCCGGCGCTGGCCAGCGCGTCGGCGCGCGCAATGGTCTTGATTGGCTTGGCCTGGGTGCCCGGGTTCGAGTCGGAACCGGTCGTGGCAACATACAGGTGCTTGCCGGTGGTGGCCGTCGCGGCGGCGGTGGCCGCTGGCATGGCACGGTTGGACGCATCGGCGGCGAGTTGAGCGGCGGAGGCGACGGTCGCTGCAGGCGAATCGTAGGCAGGTTCCACAGGGTTGGCGGCGATGGCGTTGCCACCTGCGGCAAACAGCATGGCCAGGCTGGCGCCCAGCAGTTGGTTGGTGCGGAGATTCGAGGCTGCGGTAGCGAATTGTTTCATCTGAACTTACCCTATCATGCAAAGTGAATGAGTAAGCTTTGAGCGTAGGAAACTGCCTAAGTTCAATGTTTTTGCGAAAAATTTTCCACGAAGTATCAATGCAGTAAAGGAAGTTTCCTGCGGGAATGTGGGCGCGATCCTCAAGCTGAGGCAATCGCGACGTGGGAGAGGGAACTTCAGCGCGCAGCTAAACTGGCGAGGGATCTGGGCAGCGGGATAACCAGGCGATAGTCGGAAGCCTGATGTTCAGCGGACATTCACTATCGGGCATTGACTGGACAACAGGATCAATGGAGTAGTCCGTGCTCTTGCAGGTCGCGAACCAGCGCTTGCAGTCCATGCTCGATGTCTACGGGAACAAATTCGAAATCCGTGATGAACGCCTGCAGGTCAATATGCTTGTTCTCCTGGAATCGGTGCACCTGCTCCCGGGAGATCGGACTCAACCCCAGCATCGACAGCAACGCCACGCTACCTTGCACAAGCGAGGCGGGAAGCGGGATCAGCCGTGCCCTGCGGCCCAGGCTCGACGCGGCGCAAGCGATCAGAGCGCGATTCGAGCAGGCCTTGCGGGCGCCGATATTGTACGCCTTGTTGAAGTATCGTGGATTGAGCAGTGCGGTTCGAAATGCCTTGATCAGGTCGTGGATGAACACCGGCTGGATCAGGCTGCCACCGTCGCCAATCAACGGCATGACGGGGCATCGGGCAACCGCCCTGACGAGGCGGGACAAGTTGCGGTCGTCCTTGTGACCATAAATCATCGTCGGCCGAATGATCGTCCACGGACAGCTGTAATGCTCGAGAATGAACCGTTCTGCGTGGCGCTTGCGTTCAGCGCTTGGCGAGGGAAGTTGCGTGAAAATGCCGGCCGATCCGGTAAACACGATGTGACGTACCGGCGCGCCGTTTTTCTGCATCGCTTGATGGATGGATTCGGCAAACCATATATAGCCCGTGTTGATGATGGCATCGCAGCCTTCGAGCGCCCGGGCAAGACCGTCGACGTCGGTGATGTCTGCAACCTGACGAATCTCCACGCCTGGATACGGGCCGAAGTCGCGCTTGCTGCGATTGCGGACAATGGCAACGATCCTCCAGGCGTCATGCAAGGCCTGGATCAGCCTGAATCCCACTTCGCCCGTCGCCCCGATCACCGCGATCGTGTTCATGCTTTCACCTGTTGGATTGATTGACGCGTGTGGACGGTCAGTGTGACATCAGTGCCAGCGTTTAATAGACGCCGCCGCCTCCGTGGGCGGGGCCGCAACGGGCTGTACGGCGCGCCGTGCAACCAGGCGTTTTACGACGCGACGGATGCGGTAAGTCTGCGATTCGAATAGCAGATATGACAGATAGGCGCCCAGCAGCAGGCAGATCAACATGACGAGATACAGGGCGAAGTGCAGCGGCTCGTTCGGTGCGAGTTGGTGCAGGCCCAGCTGGGTTAATGCCAGGTGCTTGAACAGGAAAATCATCGGCAGATGCAGCACGTAGAGACTGAAGGAGAAATTGGCGAAGAACGTGCCCACCCGCATCAGTGGCTGCGCCATGATCGAGGTCGGCGCCACGTTGAATTGCAGGCTCGACAGCAATGCCAGGAACATTAGGCTCAGCAGCAAATCCATGCCCAGCGTGGTCTGGTCGAACTTGTCATTGTTTGCCGTGAGCCGAAAATAGGCGCTGGCCGCCACGAGAGGAACGAGCCACACGGCTCTCATCCAGAGTTCGCAATCGATCCGGACACGTGAGAATGCAACCCCGAGAAGCCAGATCGCGAAGTAGATGATGATCTCGACCGGCAACAGGATGGCCGCCAGTGCAAGCAATGCAGCGCTGGCGACGCGCGAAGCGATGCGGCGCGCTGTAAAGACCAGCAGCAGCACGGGGAACATGACGTAGTACCAGGTTTCGTTGGCGAGACTCCAGAGGGCATAGTTGCCGCCAAAATCAGCCAGCACGATACCTTGCAGGCCGAGCAGATTGCCTAGAAACGCGACTCCGGAAAATTCGTTGGCAGGCGTGAAGTCGATACTCCCAGGATGCACGACGCCCGCGGCGATGCCGAGCAGCAGGGTCAGCGCAAAGGTGGGGATCAACACGGTCCATAGCCGTGTGACGCGATCGATCGCATAGCTGCGCACGGCGCCCGGTTGCCCCATTTTGTTGATCAGACTGCCACCTACCAGCCAGCCACTGATGACGAAAAACACCAGTACGGCCTGGTGGGCGAACCCGGTGAAAAACGCGAATACCTGGAACCACATTGGAGGTTCAGCAATGGTGCGCAGGCCAGGGTACATTTCGGCGCGCAGATGCGCCGCCGCGACGATCAGCGCGGCAAGACCACGCATGACCGAAATAAGAATTGAATGCCAGTGATTATCGCCAGTCTGACCCTGAAGTTGAAATGTCAGCTCTGGCATGTCAATGCTGCGCATGTGACTCCTTGCTCATATTTAAATCGCTTTGCGACCGGAATAAGATACCCCGACAGTATCTAGTTGAGATGTCACTGTATTGAAGTGACTCAAACAGACTTTTCTCATTCGGCGATTTTCCCGGAATTGGCTCGGGTCAGTTTTTTATTGATATGTTGAATCGTATTCATATCACGGCATTCCATACGGCATAACAATGTTTCTTAGGAATTGAGGTCATTATTATTAAAGGTGCTCCTCTGAATCGTATTGTGCGCAGTTGAACACTGATACTCATCAATCTTAAAAAATTGAATACCAAGACAATCTGACTGGGGATGGGAGCGATACTGATTGCTCCGAAGCCTGACGAAACTGTCAGGAAATCCTGGCGAAATTACATCAGTTAAAAACCACTTAAATTACTTATGCTCGCGACTTTGCCTGTGTTCTGGCGACATGCCGTTACGGTACTCTCGGGTACAGTTGCCGCGCAGGCATTACCACTATTGGTTGCGCCCCTGATTACGCGATTGTGTACACCGGGCGATCTTGGCGAGTTCAGCATCTGGCTCGGCGTCATCGCGATTGCGTCGACCGTCGCGACCTTGCGACTCGAAGCTGCGATGATCCTCGACCACGAACCCAGCGCCCAGCAGACCTGCTTCAGCGTGGTGGCCTACTTCTCGACTCTGCTCGCAATAGTCATCACGCTGGCCGCCGTGCTGGCGCGCGAAGCCGGCGTGGCGCAGGTGCAAAATCTGTCCTGGTTTGCGCTGCTGACGATTGGCATCGGTACTTGGGTGACTGCCTACAACCACACGGCAAGTGCCTACGCGACGTCATACTGTGCGTTCGGAAAAGCCGCGATGGTCAAGGTGTATGGCGCAGGCGCAATTGCAATAGGGCAGGTCGCCTTGTTACTGATCGGCGTCCATGGCACCGCACTGTTTGCAGGTCATATTTTCGGGCTCGGTGTTGGCATGCTGGCTGCCATCATGTTGTTGTCGCCACCGCAGCCCACCATCGGACTCGCGCCGACGAGCGCGCAGCGCAACTATCTGCGCAAGCATGAATCGTTCTGGCGCTATTCCTTGCCGGCGGGCTTGCTGAATATCGCAGCGGGAAAATTCCCGCTGTTTTTGATCGGTGCGAAGTACGGCCTGGTCGCAGCAGGATTGTTCGCGCTCACGGAACGGGTGCTGACCGCGCCGGTGTCGCTGCTTGCAGCGTCGGTGCTCGAGGTGTTCAAGCGCGAGGCCGTACACGACTTTCAGGCAATGGGAAATTGCAGCAAGGCGTATCGAAGCACATTCATGGCCCTGGTGCTGCTCGGCTGCGGCCCAGCCTTGTTCATTTTCGCATTCGCACCTGATTTTTGTGCCTGGGTGTTTGGCGAGCCATGGCGTGGCGCCGGCGACTTCGCCCGCATTCTCGCGCCCCTGTATTTTCTGAATTTTGTCGCCAGTCCGCTCAGCTATGTGTTTTTTGTCGCTGGCAAGCAGAAGGTTGAATTTGCGTGGCAAATTGCATTGTTCATCACGACAATCACCGTCTTTCTCACGCCATTTTCGTTGACCGAAATCCTGTGGCATTACACGATCAGTAGGTCCATTCTATACGTGATTTATCTCTATCTTTCGCATCGGTTTGCACAGAATGCCATGTCGTGAGGCTGTTTATTGCAGACCGCGAATCCGTTGCAGGAGTCGATAATGAAACCGATGTGGTCACTCATCGCATGAATCATGCACGCTATTAACCTACAGTCTGATCGCATGTATGGCTCGCTCATTGGAAAAATGACTGCGCACCTAGCGTTTATTTTTTTATTTCCCGGCTTCTTCTTTTATCAGACGTTATTAGGTGTCGGGGTAATTCGCGCCTATTTGGGCGGCTATTTTTCCATTGTCGCTTTTGCTTTTCTAGTGCCGCTGCTCTGGTATTATTTCGTGGCGGTGAAATTAAATGCCAAATTCTTTCAAAAAACGGACTTTTATTTCATCCTCTTCGCTGCTTACTATGCTTGTGTGCTGGCAGCGAATTATGCGGGTGGCTCACACGCATCGATCGTGCAACGGTACGCCTCAGTGCTCATCTTCAGCGTGGATGTCTATATCGTTTTCAGACTGATCGACCTGCGCGACCGGCTGTTCATCTTGTGCGCGACAGTCTCGTTGCTACTCATGTCGGCCATCACCTTCTACTTTTCGATCGACGGTTTCTTTTACCTGCGATCGCTTGACGAGGCGAGCAGTCCGGAGAGCCTGGCGACTTACCAGGGCTTCGCGCGTTCGTATATCTTCACGTTCCTCGTCGTGGTCGCGATCATCCAATCGGTGGGGGGCCGCTTTCTGCTGTATGGCCTGGCGATTGCGAGCCTGTTTCTCAATGGCGCGCGCAGTGAATTTTCGGCGGTGCTGTTCATTGTCCCGATCATCGAGCTCTATCACACGAGGTACAAGCTATACCTCGTGACGCTGGCGTTCTTCCTGGCGATATGGCTGGCAGCAAACGCCGATGCCATCCTTGGCATGCTGCCGGAAACGAGGATCTTGCAGTTATTCGATTTGTCGCATTCCAGTTCCGGTGAGGCCCGGGAGCAATTGTCGACCGTCGCTTGGCGCACGATTACCCAACACCCCATTCTCGGCGATTTTGGCAGTTACCCCGATGGACACTATGCACACAATATCCTGTGCGGCTGGGTGGACTTCGGCTTAATCGGTTTCATTTTCTTTGCAGCGATGCTGCTTTTGCCGGCGGTGAAGCTGTTCATCGACGGATATTTCCTGCGAACGGCGTCGCGCGAGTTTGTGCTGGCGTTTTCGTTTTGCTGCATCGCGATTCTGTGGGCGTTGACGGCTAAGGCTGTCCCGGACATGAGCTTCGGCGCCGCATTGGGGGCGTTCGCCCATTACCAGTACGTCACGCGAAACCGCGCCCCGGGCCAACCCAGCGGACCCTGCCATCAAGCCAACCCGTGCACGTAACTACACTGACTCATGATTCTCTGGAAATCCATCATCGATATCGGCCATACAACCATCATGCTGCCGCTGGCAGCGGCCATTGCAGGATGGTTGTTGGCAGGGGGCGCATGGAAGAGGTCGCTGGTGTGGTGCGTCATGTTCGTTGCCGGCGTCAGCTTGGTGGCGTTCTCGAAAGTTGCGTTCCTTGGCTGGGCGACGGGCATACCTGCGCTTGGATTCAAGGCGCTCAGCGGCCACGTCCTGTGTGCAAGCGTGGTGCTGCCCGTGTTCTGCCACGTCCTCGCACACCGGGCGCGTGCAGCCTGGCGCGCGGCTGCGGTCGGATCCGGCGTCGCGGCCAGCGTTGGGTTGGGTATGCTGATCGTGTACTTCGATTTCCACTCGGCGTCCGAAGCCATCGCCACCTTCATCCTGGGGATGACCATCAGTCTTGGTTATCTGCAGATCGCCGCCACCATGCCGGCGCCACGCATCAACCGGGCGTCAATTCCATGCGGCATGCTGGTCTTTGCGCTGGTGTTTGCCCTCAAGCCATCCGTGATCAGCCACAAGCTGGACGACGTCGCTTTGCACCTGTCAGGGCGGGAGCGCCCCGTCGCCTGGCCCAGGAGCCTGGTGTGCAAGGCGCGCGCACCGTTGAAGTGGTGACGGCAGCGTTTGCCGCGCCTGATGTGGGCCACGCGAACTTAATGCGTGACGCCGTCTCGGCGCACGACTTTCGATACCGTGCGCGCGATGATTCTCAAGTCGAGCGCCAGTGACTGGTGACGTACGTAGTACAGGTCCAAGGCTACCTTGTCCGGTATCGGCAAGGTGTCGCGTCCGTTGATCTGCGCCCAGCCCGTCAGGCCCGGCCGGATCATGTGTACGCCGCCTTCGGTGCGCATCTGGATCAGGTTTTTCTGGTTGAACAGCGCCGGCCGTGGGCCGACGATACTCATCTGGCCGCGCAGGATGCACCAGAGTTGCGGCAGCTCATCCAGGCTGGCTGTGCGCAGGAAGCCACCAACGGGCGTCAGGCAGCGAGCGGGATCTCGCAGCAAGTGCGTGGCGACGACTTCGGTGCCCACACGCATCGTGCGTAATTTAGGCATTGCAAACAGCGTGTTGTTGCGGCCGACCCGATGCGACCAGTACAGTGCTGGGCCTTTCGAGGTCAGCTTTACCAGGATGGCAAGCAGCAGAAGGGGGAGCAAGAAGATTGCCGCTGCTGCCAGCCCCAGCAACAGGTCGAGGGTTCGCTTGCTGACGCAGCGCAGCGTGGGCGACCACGCCCCGCGCCTGGCGGTCTGCGCGAGCAGGTTGCCAAATAATTTTTTCCAAAAAAATTGAAGTGTCGGCATACAGATTTCAGGTGCTCAGTGTCGTACTCGTGCGGTTGCTCAGATCGGATCTGGCGCCGCACGCGGCCAGAAAACGTTGTCCCAGCACCGGATAGGTCAGGTTCTCGAGCACGAACGCTTGGCCCCGCCGCCCCATGGCTGCGCGTTCTTCGTCGGGCAGGGCCAGAAGGGCGCGAATTCCCTCGGCCACCGCCTGGGCGTCGTCCGGCGCAACCGTCATGCCGCACGCGGCCTCACGTACCGGATCATTGCCAGCCTCAACCGCGTGCAAGACCGGCCGGGCCGCCATCATGTAGTCCATGAGTTTGTTTGGGGCAATGCCAAACCGATACAGCGGATGTCGGTGCCAGCCGATGTAGGCGATGTCGAAGCATTGCAGCAAGGCCGGCACCCGGCTTTTCTCGACGGGCTCGAGGAAATGGAGATTGTCCAGCCCTTCGCGCGTGGCGCGCGCCTGCAGGCTGGCCTTGGCCGGCCCGCCGCCGACCAGCACGAACGCAACGTTCTCTCTCAGCATCAGCGCCGCGGCGCCCAGCACATTCTCGAGCGCATTCGATACCCCATGGGTGCCGGCGTACCCGACGATGGCGTTGCCCGCCTCGCGCAGCCTGCGCAAGAGTGTCGCTGCCGCGTCGGGCAAACCGGGGTTGTTGCCGCGCCATTCATCCGGATCGATCCCGTTGGGCACGAAGTGCAATTTGTCTGGATTCAGGCCGCGCGACATCATGTAGTCGCGGACCTTGGGCAGCATCGATACCACGCTGTTGGCATGGCGGTAGGCGTAATCTTCGGCTTGCTGGACCAGCATGATGAATGGGTGCCACCTGGACATGCCGCCAAGTTCCATGGGCGACAACGGCCACAGATCGTGCACCTCGAACAGCAACTGTGCGCCCGCCTGCTTCGCGATGCGGTGCGCCGGCCAGATATCCATCGGATAGGTGCTCGATGCGATGACCAAGTCGGGCGCGATCGTGCGTGCAAGTTGACGCGCATTGCGATACAAGGCAGCGACGAACGCGACCATATTGCGCACGCGTCCGACGCCATTGCCGTCATAGCCCGGCGTACGGAACCAGCTGTAATCGATGCCGTCGATGCGTTCATCGAGACGTGCCGCGCCCGTCAGCGCCGGCTGGATGGCCCGGATATGCGAGTGGTCCGCGGCAAGGATGTGGACCCGATGGCCAAGACGCACCCATTCGCGCGCCAGGTAGTAGGGGCGGTATGCCATGCCATGGCGCGGCGAGCCCGCGTAGTGATTGATCAGCAAGATATTCATTCAAGGATCCGGTGTCTGACGAGGTTCAGCGATGGTCAGTGATGTTCAGCGATGTTCAGTCTCTGTTCGCAGTAACAGGCTCCGGCGCTTGCTCCCCGGTCTGCGGCGACTGGGGTTCAGGCGGAGCGGCGCCGTGCAAATGGCGCCGGGCGCCAACGCCGGCAGCTGGGGAATCGTCCTGCAGGCGGTAGTCACCGGCGCCGTTTTTTTGGTAATCGACAAACTGGGGATCGGCAGAAATCGTGCCGGTGACCAGACCCCGCACGCGCCAATCGGTGTCGTTGGCATGGACGAGATTATTGACATACCGGTTGTCGGTGCCGACCTGGCCCATCTCGGTGATGCCGTAGCCATTGTCATAGACAATATTATTGGCCACGTAGTTGTTACGCGTGCCGGCGCTGGACGCGCCACTGTCGCCGTGACCGATCACGATGCCCACCTTCGAGTTGACGATGGTGTTGTTGACGATCGTGGCGGCCGTCGCGCCATGCCAGCTATTGATGCCGACCGAGGCGACGCCCGAGATGACGTTGTTGGACACCCGGGCGTTCTGGTTGGCGACATAGATGCCCTGCACGGTGTTGCAGGTGCGTCCCGCGAGCCATTGCACGCCGATATTGCGCACCACGTTCGAATCGATGACGGCGCCACCTGCCGTTCCCCAGGCATCGATCGCGGCGCCTCCGCTGCCGTTGCAGCCGCCACTGATGGCCAGGTCATGGATGACGTTATTGGTGATGGTTGCATGACCGCCCTCGGCCAGGATGCCGATGCGCCCGGTGCCGGAAATGTCGAAGCCGTCGATATCGACATGAGCGCCTTTTGAATGCCATGCCATGCCGGCGCCCGACAACACGATTTTGGCGCCCCATTTGATGTCGGAGACGAATCTGATGCGGGCGGCGGGCGTACCGCTCTTGATGGTGCGGATGCCCGCGCTGCGGAGCAATGGCGCGGCGACCCGGTAGACGCCAGGGGCGACGTGGATGGTCGCGCCGGGCGTCGCCACGGCGTCGGCCTGCGCGATGGTCGCGAACGGCGCATCGCGGGTTCCCGGGTTGCTATCGACGCCGACGGTCGATACGTACAGATGGTTGCTGTTGGTGCTGGCGCAGGATGTGACTAGCAGGTACAGCATGGCGCACAGCGGAACCTGGAGTGAGAACAGCGGCGCGCGCGGCGGCGCGCCGTGCCCGGCGTGCGACTGGCCAGGACCGACCGTTCGCGGCGAATTGGCTGGCGTAGATGGAAGTGTTTGGCGTTTCATGGGCGATCTCGAGAGCGTCAGGGGGCGTTTGGCGTGCGCATTGGCCATGCCGCCTACCAGACCATTCCTTCGTAAAAGCGGAACAGATTGTCTTTGGTATTGGCGCGCCAATTGGTCTCGACCTGGCGTGGATGGGTGACCAGGCAGATGCGGCGATGGCCATGGATCGCGTCGCCCGGCGCGGTCGGGTAGTAGTACTGCGGCGCGGGGCGGTCGGAAATATAGATGTCGAACTGGTCGAGCAGCGCGCGGTCATAGGCTTCGTAGACGATGCCGCAGGCGGCGCGCAATGGTGCATCGTCGAGAATTTCGGTATTGGTCACCTTGAGGCGGCGATTGACGAAGTCGCCATGGCTGGCGACGGTGCGCAGCTTGGTGCCGAGGCGCCCTTCGATGTACGAGAAATTGGCGCGGAATCTTGCACGGATTTCTGGCATTCGTCCGCGCAGCGTGGCGGCGTCCTTGATCCTGTTCTCTTTGGCGTATGTCGCCAGTTCTTCATAGTGGTAGCTCGCTTCGCTGCCGTATTCCTCGATCTCGCGCATCAGGTGAAAGTCCAGTGTGGAGAGCCGGAAATAGAAACTCGAATGGATGCCGTGCCTTTTCTCGAGGTCGAACAGTTTGCGCGTGGTGCGCAGGTCGGTGTCGATATCGTGGCGATGGACGAGCACACGCTCTGGCGGACTGCCGCCATCGCGCCCCAGGTCGGCGTAGCCGCGCACGGACGTCTGCGCGTAGCCAGCCTGATGCGCCTCGCGCACCACAGCTTCGTAGGCGGCGAGCTGGGACGGCATGAGGTAGTCGCAATACAGGCGACCGAACATGGTAGTCATTGGATGGAATATTGTGCGCGATAGGGTTCGAAACCGAGCATCTTCTTGAATGCCTTCAAGCCGGGGCTCGCGCCGAAGTAGGTGTCGTACATGAGGTAATCGTAGGTGCGCGCTTCGATCAGTCGCTTGATGATTTCGGCCACCATCAGGTGCATGATGCCGTCGTTGTTACGCACGCCGATCACCCGGTTGAAGGCGGCGAAGTTGCCGAAGAAGGCCACCTCGCCGTAGCCCATCAACTTGCCATCCGCGTTGACGACCCCGTAATACTTGAAATTGACCTCGGATTGGTAACTGGTCTTCTTGTCGCGATAATCGGGATCCATCGGCCGGCCCTGGCGGATGTCGACCGAGGTGTTGATCTCGAAGATGTCGTCGATGAAGTCGTTGCGGTCGATCTCGATGACGGAGTAGCCCTTGCCTTTGGCGCGCTTGACGTAGCGGCCGACTTCCTTGCGCGCCTTGAGCGCTTGCGCGTAGTCGTCGCTGCTGGAAAACCGGGTCAGGTCGACCAGGGCAGCGCCCAACGATTTGTTTTGGAACATCTTGTAGCGCGGATGGCGCTTGGTGTAATAGCGGTAGGTTTTTTCAACGTTTTCGGGATTGAGGACGAGATGGAACTGCAGCCGCACCACTGGCAGCCGGGCGATGGCCAGTACCTGGTTAAACAGTTGCGATAGCTTGTTTGGCATGTGAGCGTGCTCCGTAGAATTCGGTCAGGTGCTTCGCCTCGGCGGCCCAGTTGTACTTGGCCCGCACCGCGTCGCGGCCGCGTTCGCCCATGGTCTGCGCGACGTCGGGGTGCTCCATGAGATAGTCGATGGCGGCCGCGATGGCGCCCGCATCGTGCGGGTCGACGCAGATGCCGCACCCGTTGCCTTCGATGATTTCGCGCCACAACGGGAAGTTCGAGGCGATCACGGGAATGCCTGCAGACATGTATTCGAACATCTTGGTCGGCAGGGAGTCGACATGGTTCGGCAGCGGCAACAGCGTGACCAGCCCTGCAACCGAGTGCGCCAGCAGGCCGCGCACCCCGGCGCGATCGAGAACACCCAGGTCGGCGACGCGCTGCCAGCCCGGATGGGCGCGGACATGCGCCTCGGCCGCCGGGTCAAAGAACTGGCCGGCCAACTGCAGGCGGGCGCCCGACTTGAGCAGCGCGGCCGCCTGGACCATGTGACGAATGCCACGGATGCCGCTGATGGCGCCGACATAGCAGACCTGCGGGCGTTTCATCGGCCACGGCACGCCGGCATCGAACTCGCCCAGGATGGGGAAATTGTTGATGGCGACCGCGACCGGGTTGATGCCCAGGTACAGGTCGCGAATACTGGGTGTGGCCGCGATGATGCCGTCGAAACGGGCGCAGGCGAAACGTTCGTAGGCGGAAAACAGGGCCGGCACCACACGGCGCGACAGCGGGTCGAAATACGGCTTGCCCACCAGTTGGCGCGCGGTGTCTTCGTGGGCATCGAAGATGACGGTCTTGCCCAGGCGTTTGAGCTTGAGCCCGACCGGTATCAATTCGGGGTCGTGGAACTGGTAGATGGCGGCGTCGAGTGCGACGGCCTGCGCGAACACGCGCCGGGTAGTCTTGAAGATGCGGTTGAGCCGCCCCGGCAGGCGGCCCACGTCGACGATGTCGACGCCATCGGTATGGGTGTCGCCTTTGCCGTCGGCCACCACCAGCGTAACGTCATAGCCCTGCGCCGCGAGCGTGCGGCACTCTTTGATGAAGATGCGAATGTCGTTGCGCGGGTGGGCAGACGTGAGATGAACGACCTTGCACATGGAAGAAAACCTATCGTTGAGCTTGCTGCTGCGCGTAGTGGACGGCGGCTGGATATGTTCGACCGCTTCGTGCGGTTGACGTCGGCCGACTTTGCATGTCAACTGATGACCGTCAAGCCGGACGACATTTGTCTGCAATTTCTATCGCTTCACTCCAGCAGTTCAACTGCCTCCAAGCCACGCGATTGCGCCGGTTTCGTCGCGCGCAGCAGGCACTGGGCGACATGGCGGGCATCGGGCGCCGCCAGGTAAGGCCCCATCGGCAGGCTCAGTACACGCGCGGCCATCGCTTCGGTCACCGGGTAACGCGCGCCAGGCGCCAGGTGTGCATAGGCGGGCTGCTGATGTATCGGCAGCGGGTAGTGCACGGCGGTCGGGATGCCGGCGGCGTCCAGCACGGCGCGAACCTGATCGCGCCCTTCGACCAGCACCGTGTACTGGGCATGGACGCTGGTGCGGTCGGACCGGCACGCAACGAGCGGCAGGTGGGGATGCAGCATTTCGTCGTACGCGGCCGCGACGCGGCGCCGCTGCTTGAGTTCCCAATCGAAGCGTTCCAGCTTGGCAAGCACGATCGCACATTGCAGCGTGTCCATGCGCCCGCCAACGCCGAGGCGGGTATGCACATAGCGGCGCGACTGGCCGTGCACGCGGATCTCGCGCATCGCGCCGGCGAGCAGGTCGTCGCTCGTGAACAGGGCGCCGCCATCGCCGTAGCAGCCGAGAGGCTTGCTCGGGAAGAAGCTGGTGCAGCCGATCGTGGACAGATCGCCGCTCTGGCGGCCCCGATAGGTGGCGCCGAAACTCTGCGCCCCATCTTCGATCACAGCCAGGCCATGGCGGGCAGCGATGCTGTTGATGGCGTCCATGTCGGGCGGCTGGCCGTACAGCGAGACCGGGATGATGGCGCGTGTCGCTGGCGTGATAGCCTCTTCGATCAGGCGCGGATCGAGATTGCAGGTGGCGCGCTCGATGTCACCGAACACCGGCCTGGCGCCCACCAGCAGAATCGCTTCGGCGGTGGCGATGAAGGAAAACGGCGTCGTGATGACCTCATCGCCAGGCCCGACGCCGAGCGCCATCAGGGCGATCACCAGGGCCTCGGTGCCGGACGCAACGGTGATGCAATGGCGCGCCCCGGTGTAGTCGGCCAGACGTTGCTCGAGCTCGGCGACTTCAGGGCCCATGATGTACTGGCCGTGGTCGAGGACGGCCTGGATGCGGTTATTGATGACGTTGCGCGACGTGTCGTATTGTGATTTCAGGTCGATGAATTCCATGATCTATCCTTGTTCACGGGTGGTTGCGATGCAGGCGCCGTCGCGCAGGAGGTAGAGCTCGCCGGTGTCGGGGCAGCGCGCTTCGCCGTCGCCCCCAAGGGGCAGGGCCAGGCGTTCACCGGTGCGGCTGATCCAGCCGATCTGGCGCGCCGGCACACCGGCGACCAGCGCGAACGGGGCGACATCCCGGTTGACGACAGCGCCGGCGCCGACGAAGGCATGGGCGCCAATCGTCACACCGCAGACGATGGTGGCGTTGGCGCCGATCGTGGCGCCGCGGCGCACCAGCGTGCGGCGGTACTCGTGCTTGCGCGCGACGGCCGCGCGGGGGTTGTAGACATTGGTAAATACCATGCTGGGCCCGCAGAACACGTCGTCCTCGAGCGTGACGGCGTCGTAGATGGAGACATTGTTCTGGACCTTGACGCGCGCACCGATGGTCACGTCATTGCCGACATAGACGTTCTGGCCCAGCGAGCAACCGGCGCCGATGCGCGCGCCGGCGCAGACATGCGCGAAATGCCACACATGGCTGCCGTCGCCGAGCGTGGCGCCGCGGTCGACGATGGCGCTGGAATGGATGACGACGGCCACGATCAGTACTCCAGCGGCAGCGCGACGCGCTTGCCGTCGCGCGCCGAGCGGTAGGCCGCCACCAGCACCTCGAGCGATTTCAAGCCTTCGCGCCCGTCGGTTTCGGGTTCGGCTTCGCCGCGCAGCACCTTGATGACGTTGTCGTAGTACAGCGGGTGGCCGAAGCCGTAGACCGACGTGGTCTGGTAACTGGCGTCCTTGACGAGCGCGTCGTCCGGGTCGGGCGTGGCGAAGTCCCAGTGCTGCACCTCGTTGACGGCCACGCCGCCGATGCGCACCGTGCCGTGTTCGCCGAGGATGGTGATCGAGCCTTCCAGGTTGCGCGGCCAGGTCAGCATCGTGACATTCAGCGAGCCCAGTGCGCCGTTGCGCCAGCGCAGGCTGATCACGCCGGTGTCTTCGACTTCGATATCGCGCGCCAGCGTGGCCGTGTAGGCTTGCAGGCTTTCGACCGGGCCGACGATCCAGTCGACCAGGTCGACGTAGTGGCTGGCCTGGTTCATGAAGGCGCCGCCATCGTATTCCCAGGTGCCGCGCCAGCGGGCGCTGGTGTAGTACTCGGGCGGGCGCGACCAGAATACGTTCAGGTTGACCATATAGATGCGCCCGAAGCGCTTTTTCTCGACCGCACGCTTGAGCAGTTGCAGCGTGGTGTTGCGCCGGTTCTGCTTGACGACGAACAGGCGCACGCCCGCATCGTCGGCTGCGGCGACCATGCGCTTGCCGTCTTCCCAGCGCGTGGCCATCGGCTTTTCGGTGATCACGTGGCGCCCGGCCTGGGCGATGCGGATCGCCTGGATCGGATGCAGGCCGGACGGCGTGGCCAGCACGAACGCGTCGGCCTCGACCTTCGTGAACATTTGCTCGAGATTGACGTAAGGCCGCGCACCGGTGGTGTTGGCGGCTTCTTCGCGGGCGCGAGGGTCGACGTCGCACACCCCGACCAGTTCGCAGCGCCCGGCATGCTCGCGCATGGCCTGCATGTGGTTTTGTGCGATGCGGCCGCAGCCGACCAGGGCGAAGCGGATCTTGCGGTCGAGGATCGGGGGAGGGTAGTGGCGCATGGGGTCTCCGGTATGTGGCCGCGTCAAGCCTGCACGACGTTCGGCAGGCGGTTCGGGTATATGCCGCGCGTATCGACGATGAGGTTGGCGTATTGGCGCACCAGCTCGTAATCGAAGGCGCTGTGGCCGGTGGCCAGCAGCACCACGTCATATGACGCGAGCGAGGACGGCGTGAGTTCGACGCTGGAGAGCTCGAAGCGGTGTTCGCGCATGCGCGGGAACACCGGCACATGGGGATCGGAATACTCGACCGCGGCGCCGCGTGCGCGCAACAGCTCCATCAGCGCCACCGAGGGCGACTCGCGCATGTCTTCGACATCTTTTTTGTAGGCGATGCCCAGCACCAGGATGCGGCTGCCCATCACGGCGCGGCCACGGGTGTTGAGGGCGTCGGCGACCTTGGCGATCACCCAGGCGGGCATGTCGCTGTTAATTTCGCCGGCCAGTTCAATGAACCGGGTGTGCAGGCCGAACTGGCGCGCCTTCCAGGTGAGATAGAACGGGTCGATCGGGATGCAGTGCCCGCCCAGCCCCGGGCCGGGATAGTAGGCGGTGAAGCCGAACGGCTTGGTGGCAGCGGCCCGGATGACCTCGTGGATGTCGATCCCCATGCGGTCGGCGATGATTTTCATCTCGTTGACCAGGCCGATGTTGACGGCGCGGTGGATGTTTTCGAGAAGCTTGGTCAGTTCGGCCGCGCGCGTCGAGCTGACCGGGACGACGGTGTCGATCGCCTGCCGGTACAGGGCCAGCCCGGCCTCCAGGCAGGCATCGGTCGAGCCGCCGCAGATCTTGGGAATGGTGCGCGTGTGGAAGTCGGGGTTGCCCGGGTCTTCGCGTTCGGGCGAGAACACGAGAAACACATCGTGGCCGACGCGCAGGCCGCGCTCCTCCAGGCGCGGCCGCAGTTCTTCTTCGGTGGTGCCGGGGTAGGTGGTGCTTTCGAGCGAAACCAGCTGGCCAAGCCGCATATGGGGCAGCAGCGACTCGACGGTGCCGATCACGTACGACAGGTCGGGTTCGCGGTAGGCGGTCAATGGCGTCGGGACGCAGATGATCAGTGCATCGGCTTCGACCACGCGCGAAAAATCGCTGCTGGCGACCAGGCCGCCAGCGCGCCCCGCCTCGATTGCCGCACCATTGATGTGGGCGATGTAGCTCTCGCCACGGTTGAGCTGGTTGACCTTGTCGGCGTCGATGTCGATCCCCAGTACGTGAAAGCCTTCGGCCGCAAAGCGCAGCGCAAGCGGCAGCCCGACGTAGCCAAGGCCGATGATGCCGATCACGGCGTGGCGGTCGCGCAGCCGGGCCAGCAGCTGCTCCAGGTGAACTGATTGGTTCTCGTCTCGCATGGGTTCCTCGACAGTGACTGTGACGGTGACAGTGAAAAAGACAATGACAAAAAGGCCTGATTGGTCGGCACGCCGCGGCGCGCCGGCGCCGCTGCCCTGGCCGGGGCACATCGTCGGCATGATCAGATTCGGAACGGCACGAATTTGCGGCCCAGGCCCGCCGGCGCCGGGGCGGGCGTCTCCGGCGGCGCCTGCGGCAGGTGCGGCGGGGGGGACGGCAGGTACTCGGACACGATCGCCTTGACCATCGATTCGATCGGCCCGCGTTCGTGGGTGTCGCAGGCCATCATCAGGCAGGTGATGCAGGTTTCAAGCACGCTGGGTCGCAGTGCGCTTTCTTTCATGCGCATGATGCGCGGGTGTTCGCTCGGGAATACGGTGCCCTCGGTGAGCAATTCCTCGTGCAGTTTTTCGCCCGGGAACAGGCCGACGAACTGGATATCGATGTCGCCGCGCGGCAGTTGCGGCGTGCGTTCGCTCAGGCCGTGCATGGCGATCATGGTGCGCGCCAGGTCAACGATGCGGACCGGCTCGCCCATGTCGAGGACGAATACGTCGCCGCCCTTGGCCATGGCGCCGGCCTGAATCACGAGCTGGGCCGCCTCGGGGATCAGCATGAAGTAGCGCGTGACGTCGGGATGGGTGATCGTAATGGGGCCGCCGCGCGCGATCTGGCGCTGGAACAGCGGAATGACGGAGCCGGATGAGCCCAGTACATTGCCGAAGCGGACCATGCAGAAGGTGGTGCCGGCATTGGCGCCCTTGTTGCTGTCGGCGTTTGGCCTGCCCGCGCCACGGTCTGCGCTGCTCGCCGCGCCACGTGCGGTGGCCGCCTGGAAGATGAGCTCGGCAATACGCTTGCTGGCGCCCATGATGTTGGTCGGGCGCACCGCCTTGTCGCTGGAGATCAGCACGCAGGTCTGCACCGCGTGGCGCGCTGCGCCGGCGGCGATGATCTGCGCGCCCAGGACATTGTTGCGCAAGCCCTCGACGATATTGCTCTCGACCAGCGGCACGTGCTTGTAGGCCGCCGCGTGATAAATGGTGTCGATGCCGCCGCCGGCCAGCACACGCTCGATCAGGTCGGCGTTGCAGACCGAGCCCAGATGGGCGTGGATGGGCAGGGCGGGAAAGCGCGCCGCCAGTTCTTGACGGATGGTGTAGAGCGCGTATTCGGAATGGTCGATCAGGTGCAGGCGGGCGGGACTGAGCGTGACGATCTGGCGGCACAGTTCTGCGCCGATGGAGCCGCCGGCGCCGGTGACAAGCACGCCCTTGCCGCGCACGCAGCGTGCGAACAGGTCGAGGCGGGGCGGCACCGGCGGGCGGCCGAGAAGGTCTTCGAATTTGATCTCGCGGATCGCGTCGCGCAGACGCGTCTTGTCGTCGGCCTTGTCGTCGGCCAGATCCACCAGGCGGGTGAGGATCTTGGTGGTCAGTCCGGCCTGGGCCAGGCTCTGCAGCAGTTCGCGCAGACGTTCCGGGGCGACGGCGGGCAGGGCGATGACGATCGTGCGGATGCCCAGCGCGGCGCCCAGTTCGCTCAGGCGCGAGGTGTGGAACACGCGCAGTCCGGCCACGGTGCGGTCGTTCAGCGCCCGCTTGTCGTCGACGAAGCACAGGGGGCGGTAGTCGTCGCCGTCACGCATGGTCTGGGCCAGCCGCGCGCCGGCCTCGCCGGCACCGAAGATGGCGATGGGGAGCGCGTTGTCGGCGCACGGCCCGCGCTGGCTGCGCAGGATCTTGCGCACGCCGATGCGCGACACCACGACATAGGAAAACGCGATGAACCAGTAAATCGCCAGCGCGCTGCGCGGAAAGCGCGGCTCATCGAGAATGACCAGCGTGAGATAGGCAAATAATATGGCGACGGCGAGCGCGAAGCCGGTCAGGGTTAATAAGCGGTGGTCGATGAAGCGAATGACGGCGCGGTACAAGTCGGATAGCCAGAATGCGCCGATGGTCAGCACAGCGACCAGTAAATACGAGTCGACGCCGAATTGATTTGCCAGATGTAAATCGCCGCCGCGCAATGTCATTGCAATTAAAAAACAGATTGGCAGTGCAATCAGGTCTGCCATGATCGTGAGGCCAACCTTGGTCGTGCGATGCATCGAAATGATGCGCGCACAGAGTTGACTGGACAGGCGAACACGTTGAATTGACATGGCAATCAGTTTCTCGCTGAAATACACAACGGGGTGCTGCAATCGAAGAAATGTTTTCACGACACGATCGAATTCAACATGCCATTCGAGCAGCGCCTCGTGAAGAGAATTTCACTGAATTGATTAACCGTTATTTGTAAGTTTATTATCTGATCCTGATTGAATGGCAGGCTTGAGGTCACTCAACAGCGATCAGGGATATAAACAGCGAAAGCGTAACTGAATTGCGATGCAGAGAAATAGAAGTGAGATCAGGAATGTAATTTCTAATTCCCTATTTCTTAATTGCAGAATAAACGAGGATTGACGTTCCCGGCCCGGTAAGCCGGAAACCCGATGCTCTATGTCACGCGCCCGGACGGCCAGGCCGTGGCTGCGGCGCCATCGGCGGCACCGTGATCGACTCGTTCAGGCGCAGGAACTTGAAGCCCGCCAGGCGTTGCCCGGGCTTGCCGGCGCGTGCATTGTCCGCTTCGCGCGCGAGCACCCGTGCCATATACGCGTCAAACGTTTCTTCGCGCACTTTCGGCGCGGACGAATGCAGGAAGTGCCGCTCGCCGTTCGGCCCCAGTACCACCAGGCCCACGTGCGAGGCCCAGAACTCGCCGTCGCGGGTCGAGATGACGTTGACGAAGTCGCCTTCTTGCAACTGATCGACGATGGCCGCCACGCCGTCTTTCGGCACATACGTCTGGCGGCTCGTTTCGATCGGGATGTCGCGCACCGTGTTGTGGCGCGTGCGCAGGAAGCGCGCGCGGTCGACCCGCATGTCGTAGCCGGGGCCGTTCAAGCCGGCCAGCTCGGCACTGATGTCGGTAAGCAGCCAGCGGTTGGCCACGTTCCAGTCGAGCTCGGTGTAGTGGTTGCGCGTGGCCACGCCGATGACGCCGTCACGGTAGCGGATCCGCTGCAACATCCAGAAAAATTCTTCCCACGATTGCGACAGCGCCATGGCGTAGGTGTGTTCCGCAAAGACGACACAATCGCTTTGTTCGAGGCTGTACATCGGCAGGCTGTCGTGGATCTCGAACGGGAACTCGCCCAGCAGGTTCAGCGAATACGACTGGCCGAGGTTCTGGCGCCCGATTGCGGCGATCCGCTTGCGCAGGTCGGGCTCGGCGCCGTGCATATGCGGGATGTACTGGCCGGCCTCGAACGGCGTCATGGTGTAGATCGGCTTGGCCAGCAGCGCCGCCAGCGGCGTCGGCGGCGGTGGAGCGCCGGGGATCGTGGCCTTCGAAGCGGGGGCACTGGCGCAGCCGGTCAGGACGGCGCTGGCAAGGAGCAGGCAGGCGAGGCGCATGGTGTTCACCAAGTGAAGAGGAAAAGGGTCACGCTAATCTGTTGCGCGCGACGCGGCCAATGAATTCTGCGCAGCAGCCCATAACCTGGCCGAAGCATCGCAGAAACGTGCATTCCTTCGAGTTATATGAAAGCGATCACAAGTGATTATTCATGATGGCAATCCATCATCAATACTCGCCACCAGCAGTCCTGAATATACCGTAGTGACCCAGCGTCGCACCATTCCCGGGAGAGAGATGATGTTCAAGCAGAAGCCGCTTGCCGCGGCCGTATCGATGGCCGTGTGGAGCCTTGCCGCATTGCCGGCCATGGCGCAGGAGCAGGCCCAGGCCCAGGAGGCAGCAGTGCCGATGCAGACCGTGGAAGTGACGGGCATCCGCGCCTCGCTGGCCCGCTCGCTGGCGGTCAAGCGCGATGCGTCGGCCAACGTCGAGGTGATCACGGCCGAAGACGTCGGCAAGATGCCGGACAAGAACCTGGCCGATTCGCTGCAGCGCCTGGCCGGCGTGGCGGTGCGCACCGACTACGACGAGGCCGAGAAGGTATCGATGCGGGGCACCAATCCCGACATGTCGCTGATCATCTTCAACGGCCACGCCGTCAGCAGCGCCGACTGGTATGTCTCCGACCAGGGTTCCAGCTCACGCTCGACCAGCCTGTCGCTGATGCCGTCGCACGTGCTGCAGCAGGCCGTGGTCTACAAATCGTCCCAGGCGAATATCGTCGACGGCGGCCTGGCCGGCACCATCAATGTCTCCACGCGCAAGCCGTTGTCGGCCAAAGAGAATTTCTCGGGCGTGGTCAGCGTCGGCGCCAGCTACGCCGACCTGCCGGGCCGCTACGCGCCGGACATGAACGGTTCGGTCAACTGGAAGAACGAGGCCGGCACCTTTGGCGTGCTGGCCGCGCTGTTCGCCGAAAAACGCTATGTGCGGCGCGACTCGGTATCGCGCTTCGCCTACGGCACCAACAGCGGCTGGGACGTGATCAACACCAGCACCATGAAAGGCATCACCGACGCCTCGCTGGCCGGCACCGGCTACACGGCGGCGGACCTGAACGGCGTGCGCCTGCCTGGCTCGATGAGTTCCGAGTTCGTCGAATCGGTGCGCGACCGCAAGGGCGGCATGCTGTCGCTGCAATTCAAGCCGAACCGCGACCTCGACGTGACGCTCACTGGCTTTCATTCGTCGATGGATGCCGACAACCACGGCCGCCTGACCTCGAGCGCGATCTACTCGATGCTGCTCGGTAAAAACGCGCCGCTGGGCTCCACCGCGGCCGCGGCCGCCAACACCAATTCGAATGGCCAGCAGGTATTCGCGCAGATCCGCAACCCGGTCATCGTCAACGAGACCACTATCTACGGCAACCAGCTCAAGGTGCTCAAGGCGGCCGACATCGTGTTCCCCGACGGGACCACGCCGCAATACGTCGGCAATTCGGAAGGGTTCTTCCGCGACGGCGCCAAGGCCGAAAGCTCGTTCCTCGACCTGGACGCCAAGTACCGCGTCAATGACGACCTCACGGTCAAGACGCTGCTGTCGACCACCCGCGGCGTGGGCTCGACCGAACTCGATCAGGGCCTGACGCTCGCCCGCTACGGCACCGGCATCTCGTATGCGCTCGGGGGCCTGCACGACGCGCCGTTCGTCCAGTACCAGAACGCCGGCAGCAACCAGCCGGGCCTGAACCCGGACGGCAGCGGCTACACCATCGTCGATCGCGCCGCCTCGGGCGTGCGCACCGTCGACAAGGAGTGGAGCGCGCAGTTCGACGCCGAGTACCGCGTCAACCGCGGCATCTTCCAGTCGCTGGAAAGCGGCGTGCGCTTTGCGGACCACAAGCGCACCAGCGCGCGCCGCGGCCCTGCCTTCCGCAACGCCATCACGGTCGATCCCGTCACGGGCCGCGTCACGTCCAACACCCCGACGCCAGCCACCGGCTGGCAAGCCTTCCCCGGTGACTTCGGCGATGGGCTCGACGGCCCGGCCGGCTGGGACAACACCGGCTTCACCTACACGCCGGAAGCGATCAAGGACTATATCGCCGCCAACACCAAGGTGACCAGCGACGCGTTCGAGCGCCGCGTGAGTTCCGAGATCGACATGCAGGAACGCCAGAGCGCGGCCTACGTGATGGCCAACCTGGAGCGCGATCGCTGGTCGGGCAATGTCGGCGTGCGTTTCACGCGCACCGAAGTGAAGGCCAATATCGCGACGCCGATTCCCGTCGGCGCCTGCCAGCGCGTGGCGCCGGGCCAGCCGGCCACCACCTGCGCCGCCTATCCCGGCGCGATCACCGATGCCGGCGACGCGACCCCGTTCTATGACGGCACGGCGTTCAATCCATCGGCCGGCGTCATGTACTACAAGACCCCGACCAAGCGCACCTTCGACAACTGGCTCCCGAGCCTGAACCTGCGCTACGACATGGGCAACGACATGCTGGCGCGCTTTGGCGTGAGCCGCACGATCGGGCGCCAGAACTACAACCTGCTGGGCAGCGGCTTCGGCACGCCGGGCTGCGATGCCAACGGCTGCCGCGTGACGGGTCCGAATCCCGACCTCGAACCGCAAACGGCGGACAACCTCGACCTGTCGTGGTCGTGGTACTTCGCACCCCGTTCGATCGTGGCGCTGAGCGTGTTCCATTCGTCGATCGACGGCTATCCGAGGACGGGCGCCGTGGGCAGCACCACGATCGACCTGCTCGATCCGCGCGACCAGACCGTCAAGTCCTTCTTCATCAACACGGCCTCGCAACAGGGCGCCAAGATCAACGGCATCGAGCTGCAATACGAGCAGCCGTTCGGCAAGACCAACTTCGGCTTCACGTCGAACGTCAGCCGCGCCAAGACGAAGGTCGACGACGGCCGGCCGATGGTGGGTGCATCCGAATGGACCGGCAACCTGGGGCTGTACTACGAAGACCGCAAGCTGTCGGCGCGCCTGGTGGCGAACTACCGCGGCGAGTACGTCAACAGCACCACGGCGCCGGCGCCGACCGCGAACAGCCAGGGCCTGACGGTCATCAATGGCGTGGCCATGCCGACCGCGCCAACCTACGCCGATGCGGTGACGACGCTGGCGCTGTCGGCCAACTACTACTTTACCGACAATCTGGAGCTCGCGTTCAGCGCGACCAACCTGACCAATGCCAAGCGCGCCCAATATCGCTACAGCGAAGAAGAGCAGCAAAAGCTTGACGTCAGCGGCCGCCAGTACTATCTGAACCTGCGCTACAAGTTCTGATCGGGCGTTGGTCAACAACTCAGCCGTATTGACGCGTAAAGTGTGCGGCATCTAACGGTGAAGTTCGGCAGCAGCCGTTAAGATGCTCCTGTCTGAGTGAGGAACGCGCGAAGTAATTCGCAGCCATCCGACACCTCAACAGGTTAGCCGGTCGCCTCGAGGATCGGCACCAATTTCATGACCGGCGCGGGCCCTGCGCCAGCGCCGGTCAGCAAGGAAGCGGAGGTTGCCGTGTACGATGTCAAACATCCACCCAAGCACCTGGTGCGCGAATATCTCGCGCGTCGCTCGCGCGATCCGAAGCCGCCACCGGCGCCCGAAGAAATCCGGCGTCAGCTTGGCTGGGCGATGCTGATCCCGACGGCGCTCAAGATCGTCCCCAACCGCAATTAGGCAAAAGCCTTCGCACACGTTTTCGCGTCGACGTCCTGACAAGGACGCGGCGCATAGTTTACCCAAGGAGACAGTCATGACCAAACGAATCGGCAGCAAACACATTGCCCAGCATCGCGGCAAGGCAGAACGCATCGAGATCAAGCGTACCAATATCGCGCGCGAAGCCGTGCGCCAGGCAGAAGCACGCGCCAGGTACCGCAACGTGCCAAAAGGCCAGCTGAAACGCCAGGAAGCCGCCAGCGCTGCCTGATCGCGTGCATCTGCAGTCCGAACCCGCCGCCATGGCGGGTTTTTTTTCGTCTCGCCAGTTGTCGCCGGCCGTCGCCATTCACCGGTGCGGATTCGCCATTCGCCGAAAACCGCTTCCATCATCGCGCCCGGTCTTGCTATCGTGATCGCAGTTCGATAACAAGGAGGTCCGCACCATGCAATCCGAAGAATCCTATCGCTGGCGCAAGCAGATCGTCTGGGGCTTGCTGTTGATCGTGGTCGGCGCCGTCGTGCTGCTCGATCGGCTGTACTACATCAACGCCCGGGATTACTGGCATTATGCGCCGCTGCTGCTGGTAGCTGCCGGCATCAGCCAGACGATCGGCTACCCAAGCCCGAAGGAATTCGGCAATGGCTTGTGGACGGCGTTCACCGGCCTGTGGCTGTTCGCGGTGCTCGAAAACGCCTTCGGCCTCACGTTCCGGAATAGCTGGCCGCTGTTCATCCTGATGTGGGGCATCAAGCTGGTGCTCGATCCGTTCATCGCGCGCCGCTTCGTCAACAACCAGAAGGTGAACCGCCATGAAAAATGACGTGCAAGCGAAAGGCGTGACGGCGCAGGTGGTGCTTGGCCTCCTGGTCATCGCGATGGGTCTGTTGTTCTTGCTCGATAATCTCGGCCTGGTCGACATGCACCGCGCGTTCTCGTTCTGGCCGATGCTGTTCGTGATCGTCGGCACGGTCAAGCTGTGCGACACGCGCAGCCAGGGCGGCACGCTGCTTGGCGCCGGCCTCGTGGGCGTGGGCATCCTGCTGATGCTCGACCGGATGGACATCATCGACTTCAGCGTGCGCACCTTGTGGCCGCTGGTGCTGATCGGCCTGGGCGGGTACCTGGTGGCGAAGGCGCTGCGCAGCCGCGGCATGCTGGGCGGCGTCGCGGCAAGCGAAGGCGCCGGCATGCTCGATGGGACGGGCAGCGGCGAGGTGGTCGACATCACCGCGATCCTGGGCGGCTACGAACGCCGTGTGGCGACGCAGGATTTTCGCGGCGGCGAGATCACGGCGGTGATGGGCGGGTGCGAACTCGATATGCGCAGCGCCTCGATCCACGGCGAGGCGGTGATCAATGTGTTCGCGTTCTGGGGCGGCGTGACCATCAAGTGCCCGCCCGACTGGACCGTGATCCTGCTGGGCACCCCGATCCTGGGCGGCTTCGAAGAAAAGACCGCGGTGCCGCCCGATGGCAGCAAGCGCCTGGTCATTCGCGGCTACGCCATCATGGGCGGCGTGGAAATCCGTAACTGATGGACGGCGGGTTCTGGGCGGGGCGCAGCGCCGCGCTGTATCTGGCGGCCTGGCTGATGCTGGGCCTGATGCTCGCTGGCCTGCTCGACGCGACGACCGGCGCCGGCATGCCGGCCAGCTTGCTGTTCGCGCTGCCGCTGATGCTGGTGTATGCCAGCGTGTGCGGATTTTCAAGCTATTACCTGTGCCGCGCGTATCCGCTGGCGAAGAAGTCGCTGCGCTCGGTGCTGGTGGTGTTTTTTCTCACGGCCGTCAGCGCCGCCCTGCTGTGGTGCGCGGCGGCGGTGGCGTGGGCCGCCTTGTGGCGCTGGCTGGCGCCGTCGATGGGCGGCGTGCTGCTGTCGTCGCCCGTGACCGCCGTGATGTTCGGCGTCGGCGTTCTGCTGTACGGGATCACGGCCTGCGCGCATTACCTGGCGCTGGAATTCGAGCGCGCGCGGGTGCTCGAGACGCGCGAGCTCGAACTGAAACTCCTGGCGCAGGACGCCGAACTGCGCATGCTGCGCACCCAGATCGATCCGCACTTTTTGTTCAACAGCCTCAATTCGATCAGCGCGCTCACCAGCATCGATGCCGACGCGGCGCGCGATATGACCTTGCAGCTGGCGGGCTTCTTTCGCCAGACGCTGGGACTCGAGGCGCACCGCAAGGTGCTGCTGGCCGAAGAAGTCGAACTGACCCGGCGCTTCCTGGCGATCGAGCAGGTGCGCTTCGGGCCGCGCCTGACGGTCGAATGCGAGATCCAGGAAGACGCGGCGCGCTGCCTGCTGCCGCCGATGATCCTGCAGCCGCTGGTGGAGAACGCGGTCAAGCATGGCATCGGCCAGTTGCCGGAGGGCGGCGCAGTGCGCGTGCATGCAGTGCGCGCCGGGTCGCAACTCAAGCTGCGGGTCGAGAACGATCTCGATCCTGACAGCAGTGTGGTCGGCAAGGTCGGCGGCGTCGGCCTGGCGAACGTGCGCCAGCGCCTGGGCGCCGCCTACGGCATCGAAGCGAGCGTGCATGCGGCACGCGAGGGCGCAGTATTCCGGGTGGCCCTGATCCTGCCCGCAGACATGGGAGAGTAAGGTGATGCGCGTTTTGATCGTGGACGATGAACACCTGGCGCGCGCCGTGCTGCGCGAATACCTGACGGCGCACGCGGACGTCGAGATCGTGGGCGAATGCGCCAACGGTTTCGAAGCGGTCAAGGCGATCGGCGAACTCGATCCCGCGCTGGTTTTCCTGGACATCCAGATGCCAAAACTCGACGGCTTCGAGGTAGTCGAACTGGCTGGCGACAAGCCGCACTACATCTTCGCCACCGCCTACGACCAGTTCGCGCTGCGCGCGTTCGAGGTGCATGCAATCGATTACCTGCTCAAGCCATTTTCGCGTGCGCGCCTGGGCGAAGCGCTGGCACAGGCGCGCTTGCGGGCGCCCCAGCCGGCGCAGATCGCCGCAGTGGTGAAAGAGGCGGCGGCGCGCCACAACCCGATCGAGCGCATCCTGATTCGCGACGGCGCGCGCGTGCACGTGGTGGCAACGAGCAGCGTCGACTACATTGAGGCGCAGGACGACTACGTCGCTGTCTGCGCAGAGGGCAAGCAGTACCTGAAACACGGCAGCCTGGCGGAGCTCGAAGCGCAGCTCGATCCCGCCATCTTCGTGCGCATCCACCGTTCGCACATCGTCAACCTGGGCGCGATCGCGCGCATCGAACCGGTCAGCAAGGACAATCACTGCGCCGTGCTGCGCAGCAGCGTCAGGCTGCCGATCAGCCGCAGCGGCTACCAGCGCATCCGCGAGCTGCTGGCGTAGAGGTCAGCGCAGGTCTAGCGTAGATTCTGCGCGCCCAGTTCCCACCACGCCGGCATCAGCGCGCGGATGCCCGGCTGCGCGAAGCGGTCGTCGATCAGCCACACCACGCCGCGATCCTGCTCGGTGCGGATCACGCGGCCGGCCGCCTGCACCACCTTCTGGATGCCCGGGTACAGATAGGTGTAGTCGTAGCCGGCGCCAAACAGCGTCTGCATCCGTTCGCGCAGCTGCTCGTTGACGGGGTTCACCTGCGGCAGGCCGAGCGTGGCGACGAACGCGCCGATCAGGCGCTCGCCCGGCAGGTCGACGCCTTCGCCGAACGCGCCGCCCAGCACCGCAAAGCCCACGCCCGCGCCACCGACGGCGAAGCGGTCGATGAAGCCCTGGCGTGCGGTCTCGCTCATACGGCGTTCCTGACGCCATACAGCGATGCCGGGATCCAGTCTGGCCAGCGCGCTCGCCACCTGGTCCATGTAATCGAAACTGCTGAAGAAGGCCAGGTAGTTGCCGGGACGTTCGTGGTACTGGCGGGCGATCAGTGCGGCAATCGGCTGGACTGACGCGGCGCGCGCCTGGTAGCGCGTGGAGATGCCCTTGGCGATATGGACATCGAGCTGGCTGGACGTGAATGGCGAATCCACCTCGACCCAGGCCGTGTCGGCCGGCAGGCCAAGCGTATCGGTGCAGTACTGCCAGGTGCCCAGCGTGCCCGAAAACAGCGTGCTCGAATGCGACGCGGCAAAGCGCGGGCCCAGAAACGGCGCCGGCACCACGTTGCGGATGCAGATCGTCGAGTCGCGCAAGGTGGGGCGATCGGCGTCGCGCGCCACGTCCACCAGCGAGTGCGGCCCGAACGATTCGGCCAGGCGCGCAAACTGCAGGGCGTCGAAATGAAAGCGCTGCAGGTCCGGTTCAAGCGGGCCGGGAAACGCGGCCAGGTGTTCGTTGATGGTGCTGGACGCTTCCTGCAGCGCGTCGACGAGTTTCGATGGCATCGATTCGAGCAGCTGGTATGGCGCCGGCGCGGCCTTGTCGACATTGGTCCAGGCGCGGCCGACGCGCTCGAGCGCCTTCTTGATCGCGGGCGGCGCGACGGCGCGCGCGGCGCGCAGCAGTTCGCGATCCAGTTCGGCGCTGTACATCGAGCGCGCGCGATTGACCAGGTTGTGGGCTTCGTCGACCAGCACGCTCGCCTTCCAGCCGTTGGCCTGGGCCAGCGCGTACAGCATCGCGCCGCCGTCGAAGTAATAGTTGTAGTCGCCGACCACCATATCGACCCAGCGCGTCATTTCGCTGCCCAGGTAGTACGGACAGACGTCGTGTTCAAGTGCGACGCTGCGCAGCGCTTCGCGGTCGAGCACCAGCACCTCGGCGGCGGCGGCGCGCGCGGCCGGCAACCGGTCATAGAACCCCTTCGCCAGCGGGCACGCTTCGCCGTGGCAGGCCTTGTCGGGATGCTCGCACGCCTTGTCGCGCGCGGTCAGTTCCAGCACGCGCAGCGGCGTGGCCGTTGCGGCGCACAGCCTGGCAGCGCCATCGAGCGCCAGGCGCCGGCCCGGGGTTTTCGCGGCCAGGAAGAACACCTTGTCGATGCCTTGCTGCGGCATGGCTTTCAGGGTCGGGAACAGGCTGCCGACCGTCTTGCCGATGCCGGTCGGGGCTTGCGCGAGCAGGCAGCGCCCGCTGGTGTTGGCGCGGTAGATGCTCTCGGCCAGGTGGCGCTGGCCGGGGCGGAAGTCGGCATGCGGAAAGCGCAGATCGGTCAGCGCGTCGTTGCGTGCTGTGCGGTGCGCGCTTTCCTGCGCCGCCCAGCTGGAAAACCGTTCGCACAGGCCGGCAAAATGTGTTTGCAGCCAGGCGCTGTCGCGCTGCTCGCGCAGCACGGTTTCGACGCCGCTGCCGATGTCGTAGTAGACGAGGGCGAGGTTCACAGAGGCCAGGCCGCGCTCCTGGCACAGCAAATGGCCATAGACGCGCACCTGCGCCCAGTGCAGGTGGCGGTGATTCTCGGGGATCGATTCGGGGCGGCCGCGGTGGGTCTTGATTTCTTCGATGAGGTTTTCGCCTTCGTCGTAGCCGTCGGCGCGCCCGCGCACGCGCAGGCCGTTCCATTCGCCCGACAAGGGCAGTTCGGCGCGGTAGCCGTCGCCCCGGCGCGCGGCGACGACGGCGTGGCCGGCGATGCCTTCCTGGGCGCTGGGCGAGGGCGTGAAGCGCAGGTCGAGGTCACCGGCCTTGGCGGTGAATTCGCACAGGGCGCGTACGGCGACGGTGTAGGCGAAGGACAAGCTAGGCCGCCAGCCCGGGCGCCGATTCTGTCGCCAATTCTGTCGCCAATTCCGGCGCCAGCTCCCACGCCAGGTAGCACACCGTCACCGGCATGGCATGCGCGGCGCAGTACTCGATCCAGCGCAGCTGGTTATCTTGCAGGCGGTCGCCCGGCCCCTTCACTTCGATCATCGTGTAGCGGCCTTCGAGCGGGAAGAACTGGATCAGGTCGGGAAAGCCCGTGCGGTTCTCGCGCACGTCGGCCAGGATGCGCTCGCACCATTTGCGCAGGTGCGCGGCCGGGATGCAGTCCAGCGCCAGTTCGACCAGCTCGAGGCTGATGCCGTCCCAGTGCACGAACGGCGACTGCAGGCCGGTCTTGGCGCGGTAGGTGGCGCGGATGGTGTCGCGGTAGGCGCCGGAATCGAGTTCGGCGAAGCAGGCGGCAAATTCGGCCAGGCGGCGCGCATGGAAGTCGGCGCTGTACAGGTCGGCCGGGCCGCGGTGGAACGGGTGAAAGAAGGCGCCCGGGATGGCGGCGAAGATGGCGCGCCAGCACAGCAGGCCGAACAGCGTATTGGCCAGCGCGTTCTCGACGTAGAACACGGGCGCGTGCTCTTGCGCCAGGTGGTCGCGCACGGCGCCCTCGACCCAGCGCTCGCCGTTCGGGGGCGCCAGGGACAGGTCGATGCGCTGCACGTCGGCTTTCGGCAGGCGGCCCAGCCGCGCATGGCCGAGACGGCGCGCCAGGCGCGGCGCGATACGGGCCAGGTGCTGGCGCTCGGCGTCGTTCTCGGGCGCGGCCTGGGCGGCGGTCAGCAGGGCATACGCATCGTCGAAGCGCTCGTGTTTTTCAAGTACGCGGATGGCGCGGCCGCGCGCGCCGGGATAGCGGCAGCGGGCGTAGGCGGCGACGGCGCCATCCCAGTCCTTCTGCTTTTCGTAATGCTGGCCGATCTGGAACACCAGTTTTTCGCGGCGGCTGGCGAGCCAGTCGTTGTCGAATGCATGCTCGGGCAGGTCGCGCACGACATCCTCGACCGCTTCGCCTGCCGCGAAACGTTCGCGGCAGGCGTGCAGCAGGATGTAGTGGTCGATGTCGGCGCGCTGGCGAAACCCGCGCGAGGCCGGCGAGATATCGACCTGCTCATAGCGATACAGGCCCAAGTCGGACAGCACGAAGTCGGTCCAGCCCTGACGCAGGTTACCGAAGAAAACCAGGCGCAGGCGGTCGCACAGCGGCTTGACGAGGATGCGCCAGGCGACGTCGGGGCAGTCGCCATACCAGTGGGAAAAGCGGCGCAGATCGGCGCAATCGGCGCGCAAGGCCTCGAGCAGGTCGCCCTTGCGCGCGCTTTTCTGGCGCAGTTGCGGAAAGGCCTGCGCGACTTCGGGCTTGGACAGCAGGTCGAACAGTTCGTCGAGCGAGAGTGCGGGATCGGCTTCGATCCAGCCGGTGCCGAGCAGGTGGCCGGCCGCTTCGACGGGGCAACCGATCTCGGCGTAGCTTAGTTTACTCGCACGAAACAGGGTGCCTTTTCGCATCACCATGCGCACGAAGAGCGCGCGCGCTGGCTGCGGCAGGGCGGGAAAGGCGGCCAGGAAGGCGTGTTCGTGCGCATCGAGCAGGTCGGCATAGCGTTCGCCGATCCAGTCGAGAACGCGCTGGAAATTGTCCAGATAATAAAACTCGTTTGGCAACACCCTGATCATGACCGCTTGCTTTACTGTGCTTATGTACAGTATAAGCCCCGGCGGGCGAGGAATCCAGCAATTTCGGCGCGATCGTGGGGTTGGCCGTCAGCGGGTTGGACGGGGACGACAGGCGTCGTCGGCGCAGCGCTCCGGCCCGCCTTCATGCTCGGGCGTGGCGTGGCCATTGGCGTGATAGATGACGGCCGAGATCAGGGCGACATCGCTGTCGGGGGTGTCGGGTGCACGCGCCGGGCCGGTAATTTTTGCGGTTCGCGCCGCCTGGCGCGACGTGGGTCCGCGGGCGCGGGGTGGCGCTTTTGCCACGCTGCGCTCGGCGGCCGCCGCCGGCCGCGCCGGCTTGCTCGCCGCTGGCCGCGCGTCGGCCGGTTTCAGCAGGCGCAGCGGCGGCGCCACCGGGTGCTGCAATACGTCGGCCGTGGTCACCGGCGGCGCCGCGTATGTCAGCGGCTCCGGCGCGGCATCGACGATCGTGGCGGTCGCCGTCGGCGCGGCAGGGTCGTCGGGTGCGAGGACGAGCGGCGCGATCTCGGCGCGCGCCACTTCCAGTGGCGGCGGGCCGTCCTGGCCGGCCGCGAGCCAGGCCAGGGCGCCCGTCAGCCCGATCGCAACGGCGACCGCGCCGCCGTACCAGGCCAGGCGCATGCCGCTGCCGCCAGCCGCGCTGCGCCGCGCCGGCTCGCGTTCGAGCTTGGCCAGGATGCTGTCTTCGTTGCCGCCACGCCGCGCCGACGACATCAGATTGGGCCGCAGGTGCGGCTCTGTGGGGTTCGCTTGATTTTCGTCGGGTGGACGCACGGCAGCACTCCTAAGATTGGATTTTTCCAGTTCCGATTAGAAACAATCCTGGAGGTACCGATGCTGATTTTTATCGCGCTTCTGTACGTTTGTGGCGCATCCGGCCTGATCTGGCTTGCGCTTTTCCCGACGGGTCGCGCATTGGCAACGCGCGGCGTTGGCGGCCTGCGCGCGCTGGCGCAGCGTACCGGCGCCTGGCGCCATGCGGGCGGGCGCGCCTTGCACGCAGCGCGCGAGGCCGCCGCGCTGACCGTGCGCGAGCGCGTGGTGCGCACGGTGCGCCGGCATCGGATGCTGGTCGCCATCGCCGCGCCGGTGATCCTGATTCCGTCGCTGCTCGCGCTGGCGCTGAGCAATCCGGCCATGCTGCCAGTGTATGAAGGCAGCGCCGCGATGCCCGACGAGCAGGTGGCAGCGTTGCTGGCCGGCGAACAGCTGGTGCCGCCCGTGTCGCTGCCTCCCGATACATTTACAACCGCCGAAGTCGAACTGGTGCGGCCGATGCTGGTGAATGCCAGCCGCAACTGGGGCTTGCTGCATCCGGATTTCAGCGCGCGCCTGCTGCTGGCGTTCAAGATCATGCGGGAGCAGCACGGCTACGAGATGGCGCTGCTCGAAGGCTACCGCAGCCCGGCGCGCCAGGATGCGCTGGCAGCCAGCGGCAGCAACGTCACCAATGCGCGCGCGTTCCAGAGCTGGCACCAGTACGGGCTGGCGGGCGACTGCGCGTTCCTGCGCGACGGCAAGCTGGTGATCTCGGAACGGAATCCGTGGGCGATGCGGGGTTATCAACTGTACGGTCAGGTGGCCGAGTCGCTGGGCCTGACCTGGGGCGGACGCTGGAAGATGATGGATTTTGGCCACACCGAGCTACGCCTGCGCGGGGTGATGCAGCGGTGAGCCATGTGGACCGTGTTGCGCCCCATCAAACGACGGCTGCGATGCGCATGCGAGCATTTCCTGTGAGACTCTTTTTCAACGGACCTGGGCCCCGCCATGGCACGATTCTGGAAGTTCGTAACCGAAAGCCGCGTGCTGCTACTGATCGGTGTCGTCGCGGTCGCGGCGCTGCTGGTGCTCGGCGCCGTGGCGCTGGACATCGCCATCGTGTGGGCCGCGATCGTGGGCCTGGCCTTGCTTGGCTGCTGGGGCATCGACTGGATGATCCGGCGCGCCTGGCGGGCGCGCGAAGGCAGCCGGCTGGCGTCCGCGATCTCCGAGGTCGACCCGAAGATCGACACCGGCAAGGGCGAAGTGGCCGTGCTGCGCAAGAACCTGCTCGAAGCGGTCAGCACGATCAAGACATCCAAGCTGGGCCTGACGCGCGGGGCGGCGGCGCTGTACGAACTGCCCTGGTATATGGTCATCGGCAATCCGGCGGCAGGCAAGAGCAGCGCCATAGCGCTTTCCGGCTTGACGTTCCCGATCCCCGGCAACAAGGCGCTGCAGGGCGTGGGCGGCACGCGCAACTGCGACTGGTTCTTCACCACTGACGGCATCCTGCTCGATACGGCGGGGCGCTACTCGGTGCAGGACGACGACCGCGACGAGTGGTTCGGCTTTCTCGACCTGCTGCGCCGCCATCGCCAGCGCGCGCCGATCAACGGCATCCTGATCGCCGTGAGCGTGGCCGAACTGGTCGCCGGCCCGGCCACCGCATCGCATGAACTGGCCAAGAACCTGCGCACCCGCGTGCAGGAGCTCACCGAACGCCTGGGCGTGCATCCGCCGGTGTACGTCGTGTTCACGAAGGTCGACCTGGTGGCCGGCTTTCTCGACTTTTTTCATGGCAGCGAACAGGCCGAGCGCGAACGCATCTGGGGCGCCACGCTGCGCTACAACCGCCGCAGCGCGCCGCAGGACGTGCTGGCCTTTTTCGATGAGCAGTTCGAGGAGCTTGTCGACGGCCTCAAGGAAATGAGCCTGGCCGGCATGGGCGCCAACCGCAGCACGACCTTGCGCGCCGGGGTGTTTACGTTCCCGCTCGAATTCGCGGCGATCAAGACGCCGCTGCGCGCCTTCCTCGCCACGCTGTTCGAGGAAAACACGTACCAGTTCAAGCCCGTGTTTCGCGGCTTTTACTTCACCAGCGCGCTGCAGGAAGGCAGCGTGCAAGACCTGTCGAGCCGGCGCGTGGCCAGCCGCTTCGACCTGGCCCTTGGCGAGCACAAGGGCGCGGCGGCCGAGCCGGCCGCCGAGCAGTCGGGCTACTTCCTGCTCGGCCTGTTTCGCAAGGTGATCTTCGCCGACCGCGACCTGGTCAAGCGCTACAACAATCCGTCGGCGGCGCGCTGGAAGCTGGGCCTGTTCTTCGGCGCCACCATCCTGCTCGGCTGCGCGATGGGCGGCTGGTCGTGGGCGTACATGGGCAACCGCCAGCTGGTGGCCAATGTGCAGGCCGACCTCGACAAGGTAAGCAAATTGCAGGCCGGCCGCATCGACCTGCAATCGCGCCTGGAAGCGCTCGACATCCTGCAAGACCGCATCGAGCAGCTCGAAGGCCACAGCCAGGACAAGCCGTGGGCGCTGGGCTTCGGCCTGTACCAGGGCGACGCACTGGCGCGCAAGCTGCGCGACGAGTACTTCGCCGGCGCGCGCGCGGTGATGGTCGAGCCGGTGACGAGCGCGCTCGAGACCATGCTCACCGACGTCAACAACAACGCGGCCAGCCTCGATCCGTCGCGCCAGGCCGCCACGCCGGCGCCCAAAGCCGGCCAGCCCTACCAGGACGCATCGCCCACGAACGTCGGCGACGCCTACAACGCGCTCAAGACCTACCTGATGCTGGGCGATAAAACCCACGCCGAGCCGGGGCACCTGAACGACCAGCTCACGCGCTACTGGCGCGGCTGGCTGGAGGCGAACCGCGGCTCGATGCCGCGCGAGCAGATGATCCGCAGCGCCGAGCGCCTGTTGACCTTCCACCTGGCCCACATCAACGACCAGGCCTGGCCGCAGATGACGCTCAAACTGAGCCTGCTCGACACCACCCGCGAGCATCTGCGGCGCGTGGTGCGCGGCACGCCGGCGCGCGAGCGCGTGTACGCCGACATCAAGACGCGCGCCGCGACGCGCTTCCCGGCGGTGACGGTGGCGCGCATCGTCGGCGAACAGGATAGCCCCCTGGTGGCCGGCAGCCACGCAGTCAGCGGCGCGTTCACCCGCGCGGCCTGGGACAAGTTCGTGCTGGGCGCGATCCGCGAGGCGTCGAACCGCGAACTCAATACCGTCGACTGGGTGCTCAAGACCACGGCGCGCGACGATCTCACGCTCGAGGGCAGTCCGGAGCAGATCCAGAAGGCGCTGGTCGACCTGTACAAGGCCGATTACGCGCGCGAGTGGGTCAAGTTCGTGCAGGGTGTGGCGATCACCGACCTGCGCGGCTTCGACGGCAGCGTGCAGGCCATGAACCGCCTGGGCGACCCGCAATCCTCGCCCATCGCCAAGCTGCTACGCACGATCTACGAAGAGACGGCCTGGGACAATCCGGGTGGGCTGCGCGCACCGGCAACCAAGACCGAACGGGGCGTCACCGACTGGATCAAGCAAAAAATCCTGCGCCAGGCGCCGGCCGATGCGCGCACGCTGGCCGACACGATCGATCCCGCGCAGTTGATGGGCGGGCCGCAAAGCGCGGGGCCGATCGGGCGCGAGTTCGCCGGCGTGGCGCGCCTCGTCGGCGCAAAAGAAAAGGAAGCGTCCCTGATGACCGGTTACCTCGACGCCTTGTCGCGCCTGCGCACGCGCCTGAACTCGCTGAAGAACCAGGGCGACCCGGGGCCGGGCGCCAAGCAGTTCATGCAGCAGACGCTCGAGGGAACCGGCTCGGAGCTGGCCGAGGCGCTGCGCTATGTCGACGAGCAGATGCTCACCGGGATGAGCGATAGCCAGAAGGGCGCGCTGCGTCCATTGCTGGTGCGCCCGCTGACGCAGACCTTCGCCATGATCGTGCTGCCGTCCGAGGCCGAGATCAACAAAACCTGGCAGGCGCAGGTTGTCGAGCCGTTCACGCGTACGCTGGCGACCAAGTATCCGTTCGCGCAGGGTTCGAGCGTCGAGGCCACGCCGGGCGAGATCGGCCAGGTGTTCGGGCCCGAGGGCGCGGTGGCCAGGTTCGTCAACACGTCCATGGGGCCGCTCGTGGTACGGCGCGGCGACGTGCTGGCCGCACGGACCTGGGCCGACATCGGTATTTCGCTCGCGCCGCAGGCGGTGGCGTCGTTCCCGGCCTGGATCGCGCCGCTGTCGAACAATGGCGTCGCGGCCGGCACGGCGGCCCAGACCGTGTTCCAGGTGCTGCCGCTGACGGCGCCCGGCACGCTCGAATACACGCTGGAGATCGACGGCCAGCAGCTCCGTTACCGCAACACGCCGCCCAGCTGGAGCAATATGGTGCACCCGGGGCCGCAGGGCGTGTCGGGCGCGCGTGTCTCGGCCCTCACGTTCGATGGCCGCACGGTGGAACTGTTCAATCAGCCGGGCCAGTTCGGCCTGCAGCGCCTGTTCGAATCGGCCCAGCGCACGCGCAAGGAAGGCGGCGTGTTCGAGCTGCGCTGGAGCGCCAGTAACGTGACGGTGGCGGTCGACCTGAAGATCGTCAGCAGTGCGCAGTCGGGCGGCGGCGGGCAGGCGCAGGGGCAGGGCTTCAGAGGCATGCGCCTGCCGCCAGCAATCGTCGGCCGCTACGGTGTAACGCCACCGACCGCGCCGGCTGCACCCGCATTGGCCAGCAGGGGAGGCCAGTGATGCGCCCCGACCGGATCGGCTATTTCGGCAAGCTGCCGGCGCGCGCCGACTTCGTCAAGCTGGCGCACGACCCGGCCGCGATCAGCATGCTCGACGCCTGGCTGGCGCAGGTGATGACGCTGCTGCCGTCGAACGCGCGCTGGCGCTTTCACTACGACGCCATGGCGCCACTCTCGTTTGCCCTGGTCGGTCCGGCGCGCCACCATGCGGTGGCCGGGCACCTGCTGGCCAGCCACGACCAGTCGGGCCGGCGCTTTCCGTTCCTGGCCACGCGCACGCTGGCGGTGACCGACCCGGCCGCGTTCGTGGCGAATTGCCCGGCCGCGTTCGCACCGCTGTGGGAGTTTCTCTCGGAGATCTGCCCGAAAGTGCTGGCGGAACCCGATCCCACTGCGTACCTGCAGGTGATCGCCGACAGCGCGATCGGTCTGGGCGACGAGAACGACTACGCGCGCTGGGTCGACGCCAGCACGGTCGGCTCGCTCGACGCGCTGCTTGGTGGCTGTGGCGGCAGTGGTGTGTCGCGCCTGGTGCTGGCGCTTGGCCTGTTGCTGCAGCCGGTGATGCACAGCCAGCCGAACACGCTCGACAAGTCTCTGGTGCTGCCGCTGCCCCAGGACGCGGCGGCGCGCTATCCCGTGGCAGCCTTCTGGCTCGGTTTGATCGCGCCGTTCCTGCGCCGCGCCGGTTTCGACCTGGCGCTGTTCATCACGCACCAGGATGAGCAGCCGGTGCTGGTGGTGGGCTTTTGCGCCACGCTGGCCGAGACGCTGCGCGCCATGATCGATCCGCTGGTGGGCGCCGAGCTGCAAGTGCGGCTGCACCACACGGCTTGGATCGACGAGCAGTTGCAGTTTGACGCCGACGTGCGCGCCCTGGCCAGCCAGCTGGCCCAGCCCGACCTGCCGCTGGCGCTGGCGCGCGAGCTGTTCCTGAAAACCTTTATCGGAGCCTGACATGGCACCTCGTACCTTGACTGTGATGCTGGGATTCGTGGGCCTGATGCACGGCGCGGCGTATGCCCAGACCGAAGCGCCGGTGCTGGTCACCGGCACCGTGGCCGACGAAGCGACCAAGGCGGCGCTACTCGAACGCCTGCGCGGCGTGTACGGCACGGCGCGAGTGGTCGACCAGCTGTCGGTCGGCACCGTGTCGACGCCAGCCAGCTGGAGCGCCTATGTCACGCGCGTGATCGGCCCGAACCTGCGCCTGGTGAAAGGCGGCCAGCTGAAAGTCGACGGCAACAACGTCAGCCTGCGTGGCGACGTGGCCAATGAGGGCCAGCGCCAGCAGATCGCCGGCGACATCGCGGCGAGCCTGAACCCGACCTACACGGTCAACAACGGCTTGCGCGTGCAGGCCTCGCAGCAGGGTGTGCTCGACGCCGCACTGGCCGACCGCATCATCGAATTCGAATCGGGCAAGGCGGCCTTGACCCCTGGTGGCACGGCAGTGCTCGACGGGATGACGGCGGCGCTGCACAAGCTCAAGGGCGTGAAAGTAGAGGTCATTGGCCACACCGACAACGCGGGCTCGCGCGCGGGCAACCTGTCGCTGAGCCAGGCCCGGGCCGAGGCCGTGAAGTCATACGTAGTAGGGCAGGGCATTGCGGCCGAGTCGATCGCGGTGTCGGGCGAAGGGCCCGACCGGCCGGTCGCCGATAATCGCACGCCGGAAGGCAAGGCGCGCAACCGGCGCACCGAGTTCAAGGTGATCCAGTAGGCGCGCCAACACGCCGGCCAGTACCCTCAGTACGCCGTTCCCGCGAAGGCGGGAACCCAAGTTAAGTGCCTGGCCAAAAAGGTCGTCGTGGCCCGCGCCGGACTGGGGTTCCCGCCTCCGCGGGAACGACGTTTTTAGCCAGCAGGCCGAAGCTGCCGGCGATCCTACGGCAACGTGATCGTCACATTCGCCGCTTTCGGCGGCAGCTTTACCAGGTCATTGTAGTGCGCCAGCGCGTACGCGGTGTCGTTGCCCAGCACCGTCCGGAAGCCCACGTACGCGCCCAGCCCGGCCACCGTGAACACCGCCCCCAGCACCCACAGCGACAAGTCGCTGCGCAACCGGTTGACCACCTGGTCGGGCCGCTCGGCGTGCGGCGCGAAACCGCGCGTGCGGCCGCGCATGCGGGCGATCTCGTCGCCCAGCCGCGCCACCAGGTAATCGAGCTTGTCCTTGCCGTCGAGCGCATACCGGCCCTGGAAGCCCAGCAGCAGGCACATATGGAAGACCTCGAGCGCCTCGACCTGTTTCTCGCCGCGCGCGCGCAGGTCTTCCAGCCGGTGGAAGAAGTGCTCGCCCGCGAGCTGGTCGCCGAACACGCGCAGTTGCAGGGGCCGCGTTTCCCACGCCTCGCGCACGTCGAAGGTCGAGCGCAGGATGATCTCGTCGACCGCCGAGCAAAAGGCGTACTTGGCGGCCAGGATATCCTCGGCCGCGATCCCCAGCGCCTTGGCGTTGCGGTCGACGTCGCCGAGGAAGCTGGTCATATTGTCGGCGAAGGCGCCTTTGTCCTGTGGCCCGCAGCCGGTCTTGAGCAGGAACAGCGCGTAGAACCCCTCGTACATGATGTCACTGAGGCGCTGCGTGCGGACGGCGCGCTCGCCGGTGTCGCCCTTGGCCGCGGCGCGGCGCTCGATGAACGCGCTCATGCCGACACCGCGATCAGTTCGAGCCGCAGTTCGCGCAGCCCGTTGGGAACGTACACCGAGATCGACTGCGACTTGAGCATCGCCTCGTACAGCGCGCCGCGCGCATCGAGCACGAAGTAGTAGGTGTCGGGCCGCACGGGGATCGCGCCGGGCACCTGCGGCGCGTGCAGCAGCTTCACGCCCGGCAGTGCCGAGAGCACGAACTTGTCGACGTCTTCGGGCGAGCCGACCTTGAATTGCAGCGGCACCGCCTCCACCAGGCGCAGCGCCGGCAGGTCGGCGGCCACCGCGAGGTACAGCGTGGTCTGGGCATTGATGCGGCCCGAGTCGAGCGCGCCGTGATAGTACGATGGCCGGTCGCGATGCAGGGCGATCGTGAAGTAGCGGGAAGAAATCACGGTGTCGAGAAGGTCGCGGATGATGCCATCCAGGCGCGCGAACTGCGGGCCCGGATCGGCGTGGACATACGAGGGCAAGTCCTCTAACCGGTAGCTGCGCGAATAGGTCATCAGCCCGCCGGCCAGGTGCAGCAGCGCGCCGTACAGGCGCTCGGGATGCAGGTCGCGATGGTGCAGGTAATGGGCCAGCGCCGCATAGCCGGCGCTGGCCGTGTGCAGTAGCCAGAATGACGAGACGTCGCCGCCACGGATCTCGACCACGTTGCGGCTTGGCTCGCGCAGGTCGCCGTACAGCGCCGCCACCTTGGCCAGCAGCTTTTCCATCAGGCGCGCCAGGCCGCCGTACAGGCCGACGCCGGGACTGGACACCGCGTCGATCGACAGGCTCGGTGGAATGAAGGCGGGATCCGGCTCGAAGCCGCCAGTGGCCACCCGGCGCAGGCGCAGCAACGGAAAACTTTCGTACGCTTCAAGCGCTTCGCCGTCCGCCACCAGCCGCAGCGCCTTGCGCAGATACGTCACCGGCGCTTCGGCGGCGCTGCTGTACAGGTCAAGCGTCTCGCGATCAAAGCGCGCGAAGCGCAGATCGCTCCCGACGTCGTCCAGCGCGTCGTCGACACCGGGGGCGCAGTTCTCGCCATGGCTGCGCAAGGCCGGCAGGGCGGCGTGGTAGGTCACCGTCTGCAGGTCGGGCGGCAGGTCGCCCAGGCGCACTTGCGGGGGCAGCATGTCGCCATCGGGCGCCCGGTACACCTCGCCGTCGGGGAACAGCAGCGAAAGTTCTTCGATGCGCAGCACGTCGCTCTTGAGCGCATCGAGATCGACCGTCATCTTGCGCACGCCCCAGCAATACGGGTGCAGCGCGCAGGCGGTCTGGTTCAGGCGCGCTTCGTGGTAGCGCTCCTGTTGCTGGAAATGCTGGGGTCGCAGGAACAGTCCCTCGTCCCATAAGACCTTGGATGGCATGCTCACGGCGGCCTCGCTCGGTGTCCGAAAATGTTGAACTTGCAGGAAGGTTTTTGGAATTTACTGACAGCGCACGGACGCCAGCGCCGTCGACGCATTGGCGGGCCCGCCCGCCACGCTCATTGCACACGCGTGCAGGCCGATGTTGACACCGTCGCGCTCGGCATCCGCGCTGCTGACCGTCGTGCGCCAGCGCCCGGCCGCCGGGTTGTGGAACAACGCCACGATGCCGACGTGGCCGGCTTCGCGCGCCACTGTTTCGGTGACCTCGTAGCGCTGGCCCGGCACCAGCATGATTTCGCGCACGTCGACCAGGTCGGCGCCCAGGCGCTCACGCTCTTGCTGCGGGTCGAGGAAGGCGGCGTACGGCGCGCCTTCGAAGGCGTCTTTCTGGCGCAGCTTGTACAGGCGCACCGCGAGAGCAAGCGGCTGGCCGCGTTCGTTGAGGTTCAGGCGCGTGGCCGCATGTATCCGCAGCGGTACGTTGCGCGGCGGCTTGTGCGATTCGGGCAGCACGGGCGGCTTGCGCAGGCCCGCCGCTTCCAGCGCCACGCTCGCCAGCGGTGCAAGCGCGGCGCCGCCGCAGCCGGCCAGTGCGGCGGCCAGGGCGAGCAGGGCGCACTGATGCATCGTTGTGATTTCGGGTTTCATCCGATTCTCCTTGGCACTTTTCTTGGGCGCCAACGTTGGATTGAATCCGTTTCACGCCCGGATACGCTGCGCCAACGCAAAGTGCAGCGCGTTCGCACATCGATCCCACACCTCTTTGCTGAATTCGCTTGCCATTGACAGTGCGCAACTTCGCGCAGGGCTCGATGCGAATAATGGTGGCTTGTCTACCTACCGGAGAGCCGAACATGATTCGCCAACGACTGTTACCCATCCTGATCGGCGTTGCCGCCCTGGCCGGGTGCGCCACCGACGGTACGAGCACGGGCGCCAGGCGCGCCGCCGTATCCGAGAACATCTACGCCGAAGCCGATGCAGCGCTGGCGGCCCGCCAGACCGAGAAGGCGATCACGCTCCTGAAATCGGCCAGCGTGGCCCATCCCGTCGACAAGAAACCGTGGGTGCGCATGGCCCAGATCCGCTTCGACGCCAACCAGTATGGCGAGGCAATCAGCAGCGCCCAGGAAGCCCTGGCGCGCGACCCCGACGACACGCTGGCCTACAGCATCCTGGCCGTGAGCGGCCTGCGCGTGGCCAGCAAGGCGCTGGCCGACCTGACCCGCAAGAACAACCTGCAAGGCTCGGTGCGCAGCGAAGCGCAAGACCTGGCCAAGCTGCTGCGCACCAGCCTCGGAGAAGAGGTGCTGGTCACTACGCGCCCGGCCACGCGCCCAGCCACCCGCAAGACGCCGACCCAGCCGGCGGTGGCGGCGCCAGCCCGGCCGGCAGCCTCCAGCGGCAGCCCCTTCGACGTCCTGAAATAAGACGCTGGCGCACACCACGGGCCGGCCACCCCGGCCATCCCATCCCCCCATTGGAGTCGACATGGCCAAGAACGAGAGCGTGCAAAAACGCTTGCAGAAGGTACGCGCGCCGCGCGTGCAGATGACCTATGACGTCGAGATCGGCGATGCCATTGAAAACAAGGAGCTGCCCTTCGTGGTCGGCGTGGTCGGCGACTTCGGCACCGATCCCCAGCTTGAAAAAAAGCGCCTGAAGGACCGCAAGTTCGTCAACATCGACGCGGGCAACTTCGACGAAGTGCTGGGCGGCGTGGCGCCGGTGGCCAGCTTCAAGGTCGAGAATCATCTGTCACCCGAGGGCGGGCAATTCGGCGTGCAGCTGCAGTTTCGCGAGATGGCCGATTTTCGCCCTGAATCGGTGGTGCGCCAGGTGGCGCCGCTGGCCGGGCTGCTCGAAGCGCGCACCAAGCTGGCCGACCTGCGCAACAAGCTGGCCGGAAACGACAAGCTGGAAGACATCCTGACCGAAGTGCTGGGCAATACCGAAAAGCTCGACGGCCTGCGCAAGCAGCATAACGGGAATGGCACCGGCTCGGGCGAGGAGGGTTGAGATGGCCGCCGTTCTCGACACAATCAAGGCGCCCGCAAGCGCCCCCGAACTGGACGCGTCGCTGCTCGACCAGATCGTCGCACAAAGCCGCGTGGCCACGTCCAGCAGCGAGCATGCGCGGGCGCGCGACCTGATCTCGGAGCTGGTCAGCCAGGTCATGCAGGGCACGATGGTGATGTCGTCGAACCTGTCGGCCACGATCGACGCCCGGCTGGCGGAACTCGACCGCATGATCTCGGATCAGTTATCCGCCGTGATGCACGCGCCCGAATTCCAGAAGCTCGAGCGCAGCTGGGCGGGCCTGCAATACCTGGTCAAGAACAGCACGACCGGCGCGAACCTGCAGATCCGCATGCTCAACGCGTCCAAGCGCGAGCTGGTGAAAGACTTCCAGTCGGCGATGGAGTTTGACCAGAGCACGATGTTCAAGAAAATCTACGAAGAAGAATTCGGCACCTTCGGCGGCGCGCCTTACGGAACGCTGATCGGCGACTTCGACATCTCGCGCCAGCCCGAAGACATCTACTTTTTAGAGCAGATGTCGCACGTGGCTGCCGCCAGCCATGCGCCATTCATCACATCGAGCAGCCCCGAACTGTTCGGCGTCGAGAGCTTTGGCGACCTGGGCAAGCCGCGCGACCTGGCCAAGGTGTTCGACACCGTCGAATACGCGAAATGGAAGGCGTTCAGGGAAACCGAAGACGCGCGCTACGTGGGCCTGACGCTGCCGCGCTTCCTGGGGCGCCTGCCATACCACCCGGCCGACGGCATGACCACCGAAGGCTTCAATTATGTCGAAGACGTCGACGGCAGCGACCACTCCAAGTACCTGTGGTGCAACGCGGCGTATGCGTTCGGCGCCCGCCTCACGCGCGCGTTCGAGGATTACGGCTGGTGCGCAGCGATCCGCGGGGTCGAGGGCGGTGGCCTGGTCGAGAACCTGCCGACCCACACCTTCAAGACAGATGAGGGCGAGGTGGCGCTGAAATGCCCGACCGAAGTGGCGATCACCGACCGCCGCGAGAAAGAGCTGTCTGACCTGGGCTTCATCTCGCTCGTGCACTGCAAGAACACCTCGTACGCGGCCTTTTTTGGCGCGCAGTCGGCGCAGAAGGCGCGCAAGTACAACAACGAGGCGGCCAATGCCAATGCCGTGCTGTCGTCGCAACTTCAATACATCTTTGCTGTGTCGCGGATAGCGCATTACATGAAATCCATGATGCGCGACAAGATCGGCAGCTTCGCGGCAGCGTCCAATGTCGAGGATTACCTGAATCGCTGGCTCACGCAATACGTGCTGCTCGACGATAACGCGAGCCAGGACCAGAAAGCGCAGTTCCCGCTGCGCGAAGCCAGCGTGCAGGTATCCGAAGTGCCGGGCCGGCCCGGCGTGTACCGCGCCGTGTCGTTCCTGCGACCGCATTTCCAGCTCGACGAGCTGTCAGTTTCGCTCCGTTTGGTCGCGGAGTTGCCGCAGTCGACCAAAAGCTGACAATTTCCCCAACCGACGTTTTAATCATACTTGGAGTAGAACATGGCAATTGACGTGTACCTGCAGATCGACGGGATCAAAGGCGAGTCGCAAGATGACAAGCACAAGGACTGGATCGAGTGCACCACGGTGAACTGGGGCGTGAGCCAGCCGCGCTCGGCCACCGCATCGACCGGCGGCGGCCATACCGCCGAGCGTTGCGAGCACCAGGAAATCGCGCTGACCAAGCTCGCCGACCTGGCCTCGCCCATCCTGCTGCAGACCTGCTCGGCCGGCAAGACTATCCCCAAGGCCAGGCTCGAATTCATGCGCGCCGATGGCCAGGGCGAGCGCATCAAATACTTCGAGATCGAGCTCGAGAACGTGCTGATCGGCGGCATCAAGCCGAGCGTCGCCGAAGGCAGCATCATCCAGGAGGCGGTGGGCCTCAAGTTCTCGAAGATCAAGTGGAAGTACACCCAGCAGAAGGTGACCGGCGGCGCCGGCGGCAACACCTCAGGCGGCTGGGACCTGGCGGCCAACAAGGTCGTCTGAGCGGCGCCCGCCGCTTTCCACGCGGCGGCCGCGCGCCGCCGCGTGTTCGCTGTGAACACCCCCTCGGAGGCACCATGAAAGGCTTCACGCCTGGCCTGCTCGATCGCCTGATGGACGAGCGCCGCGACGTCGCGCCCGGCACGCCGGTGAGCATGGAAGGCTTCAAGGACAGCGTCGCGCGCGATCTTGAAGCCTTGCTCAATACCCGCATCGCGATCGATCCCATCCACCTGGCCGGCTACCCGCACGCGCGCGCGTCGCTGCTGCACTACGGCCTGGTCGACTTCGCGGCTTTTTGCCTGACCAGCAGCAGCGACCGCGACGCCGTCTGCGCCAGCATCGAAGCGGCGATCGCCGCCCACGAGCCGCGCCTGTCCGAAGTACGCGCCGTGCTCGAGGCGGATGCGGGCGACGTCAATCGCCTGCAGTTCGCGATCCACGCGCGCCTGGCGCTGTGCGGCCAGCGCGAGGCGATCAACTTCAATGCGGTGCTGCAGCCGTCGTCGCTGCACTACGACATCAACCGCACCGTCCGGCCTGCCAAAGGCCGCGACACTACCTGATCCGGAGGCACGATGGACATCAATCTCAAGACACTCATCTCGAAGCTCAACGACACCACCCGCGCCGCCGCGACGCGCGCCGCCAGCATCTGCGTGGGGCTGGGCCAGTACGAGGTCGACGTCGAGCACCTGTTCCTGGGCCTGATCGAGCAGCCGGGCAGCGACCTGGCGGCGATCGCACGCAACTGCGACATCAGCCTGACGGGTCTCGAAGCCGACCTGCGGCGCGAAGTGGCCCGCTTTGCCACTGGCAGCGCGCGCACGCCCGTGTTTTCACGCCATCTGCCGCTGCTGTTCGAGCATGCCTGGCTGATCGCCTCGCTCGGCGTCGGCGGGCCGCCCCGGATACGCAGCAGCCACCTGGTGCTGGCGCTGCTCACCGAGCCGTCGCTGGCACAACTGGCGCAGCGCGCGTCACCCCTGTTCGCGCGCTTCCCGCTCGATCGGCTCAAGCACGATCTGGAGCGACTGACGCGCGGCTCGAGCGAGCAGCCGGAGGCTGCGCCGGACAGTCCCGAAGAAGGCACCGACGCTGCGTCGGAACTGACGCAGGCACGCGCCACGCCGGCGCTCGACCAGTACACGACGTGCCTGACCCAGCGCGCGCGCGACGGCAAGGTCGACCCGGTCATCGGGCGCGACATAGAAATCCGCCAGGCGATCGACATCCTGATGCGCCGGCGCCAGAATAACCCCATCCTGACCGGGGAGGCGGGCGTGGGCAAGACCGCCGTCGTCGAGGGCCTGGCGCTGCGCATCGCGCAGGGCGACGTGCCCGATGTGCTCAAAGGCGTCGAGATCCACACGCTCGACATGGGCTTGCTGCAGGCCGGCGCCAGCGTGAAGGGTGAGTTCGAGAACCGGCTCAAGAACGTGATACAGGAGGTCAAGCAAAGTCCCCACGCGATCATCCTGTTCATCGACGAAGCCCACACGATGATCGGCGCCGGCGGCACAGCCGGCCAGAATGACGCCGCCAACCTGCTCAAGCCCGCGCTGGCCCGCGGCGAGCTGCGCACGATCGCCGCCACCACCTGGGGCGAATACAAGAAATACTTCGAGAAGGATGCGGCGCTGGCGCGGCGCTTCCAGGTGATCAAGGTCGAAGAACCCGATGAAGAAACGGCCAGCGCGATGCTGCGCGCGATGGCGCCGCTGATGGAGCAGCACTTCGGCGTGCGCGTCTACGATGACGCCATCACCGAAGCGGTGCGCCTGTCGCATCGCTACATCAGCGGGCGCCAGTTGCCAGATAAAGCGATCAGCGTGCTCGATACCGCCTGCGCCAAGGTGGCGCTGGGCCAGAGCGCCACCCCGGCGCTGCTGGAAGACTGCGTGCGCCGCATCGAGCGCATCGATGCCCGGTCAAGCGCATTGACCCGCGACGCCAGCGCGGGGGGCGATCACGCACAGGTGCTGGCGACGCTGGGCGAGGCGCGTGCCGAGTCGGCGGCCGAGCTGCAAGCGCTGCAGGCCCGCTGGGCCGAGGAGCAGATCCTGGCCGGCCAGATCGGCACGCTGCGCGCGGAACTCGAAGCAGCGGGGCCGGCGGCTGCGGGCGGCGGCAGCGCGCAATTGCGCGGGCTCGGCGAACGCTTGCGCGCCCTGCAGGGCGAAATGCCCCTGGTGCCGGTGCAGGTCGACGGTCACACGGTCGCCGAAATCGTCGCCGCCTGGACCGGCATCCCGCTCGGGCGCATGGTCAAGGATGAAATCCGCACCGTCGTCAATCTCCAGTCCATGCTCGACGAGCGCATCCTGGGCCAGCGCCACGCGAGCGGCGTCGTGGCCCAGCGCGTGCGCACGGCGCGTGCCAACCTCGACGATCCGAACAAGCCGAAGGGCGTGTTCCTGTTCGTGGGCACGTCGGGCGTGGGCAAGACCGAAACGGCGCTGGCGCTGGCCGACATCCTGTACGGCGGCGAGCGCAAACTCATCACGATCAATATGAGCGAGTACCAGGAAGCGCACAGCGTCTCGGGGCTGAAAGGCTCGCCCCCGGGCTATGTCGGCTACGGCGAAGGCGGTGTGCTGACCGAAGCGGTACGGCGCAATCCCTATAGTGTCGTGCTGCTCGACGAAGCCGAAAAAGCGCATCCGGACGTCCTGGAGATGTTCTTCCAGGTGTTCGACAAGGGCGCGATGGACGACGCCGAAGGCCGGCAGATCGACTTCAGGAACACGGTCATCATCCTGACCTCGAACGTCGGATCGAGCCAGCTGATGACTGCCTGCCTGAACAAGCCGGCCGCCGAGACGCCCACGCCGGACGGGCTGGCCGAGCTGCTGCGCCCCAGCCTGATGAAGCATTTCAAGCCGGCCTTTCTGGGCCGCCTGACGGTGGTGCCGTTCTACCCGATCGGCGACGAGGTGCTGGCCAATATCATCAGGCTCAAACTCCAGCGCATCGGCGCGCGCGTGCTGGCCAACCACAAGGCCAGCTTCGAGTACGACGACGCGCTGGTGACGGCAGTGCTCGGCCGCTGCACGGAAGTCGATTCCGGTGCGCGCAATGTCGACAATATCCTGAACGGCACGCTGCTGCCCGAAATCGCCGACAGCGTGCTGGCGCGAATGATGGAAGGCGGCGCCATCACGCGCGTGAAGGTCGGCGCCACCCGCGCCGGCAAGTTCAAATACCTGATCGAACCGGTGCAGTCCTGACCCAAGGAGATGTCATGCTCGATATCGAATCCCTCCTCAAACCGATCGCGCCCGACAATCCCTGCGGCGACGACCTGGTCTTCGCGCCCGAAGTCGACGAGATCGCCCGTGCGCGCCTGGCGGACGATCCGTCGCTGGAGCAGGGCGCCTGGGTCACGGCGCTCAAGGAAGCCGACTGGAAGTTCGTCGGCAAACGCTGCGCGTCGCTGATCGAAACACGCAGCAAGGATCTGCAACTGGCCGTCTGGCTGGCCGAAGCCAATGCCAAAACCGGCGGCATGCGCGGCCTGGCCGAGGGCCTGGGCCTGGTGGCCACGCTGTGCGAACGCTATTGGGACGGCGTGCATCCGCAGGCCGACGAAGACGGTTTTGAGCGGCGCATCGGTATCCTGGCCTGGCTGGCGAACCGCGTGGCGCCGCTGGCCAAGGGCGTCGCGCTGGTCGAGGGCGGCGCGGTGACGCTGCAAGCATGGGAAGTGGCGCGCGTACGCGGGCCGGACGCGGTGGCCGAACTGGAAACGCTGCGCGCGCGCAGCAAGAGCGCGTTCGTTGGGGCGCTGCTGGCCGAGTGCGAGGCGTGCGTCGCCGCACTGGACGAGCTGGAACGGGTGGTCGATGCACAGCTCGGCAACGACGGGCCCAGTGTCAGCGTGGGCCGCGCGGCGCTGCGGGATGTCATCGACCTGGTCTCTCTGGGCTTGCCTGCGGCAGTGGCAGACAGCGCGCCGGCGAACGCAGGGCAGGGCGGCGCCATCGCCCTGGCAATGCCGCTGCGGGTCGACGGCTCGGTCCAGCACCGCGACCAGGCGCTGGACCAGTTGCGCCAGGTCGCCGACTTTTTCCGGCGCACAGAGCCGCACAGTCCCGTGGCGTATCTGGCCGAGAAAGCGGCGCGCTGGGGCGAGCAGCCGCTGCATGCCTGGCTGCGTTCGGTGATCAAGGATGAGGCGTCGCTGGCGCGGCTGGAAGACTTGCTGGGAATTGACGCGGTGGAACGCCCGGCGCCGTGATGCGCCGGGCTGTGTGCACGGGCGAAAATAAGTCGCTTAGCCTTGCTTGCCGCCGCCGGGCGTGACGATGGTGCTGGCGCGTTGGAACTGCTCTTCGACCGTCTGCACTGCCTGGCGCGTGGCCGCCGTCACTTGTTCATAGCCCTTGAAGGCATTCTCGATCGCCGACTTCATGATCTCGACCGCATTCTCCGAGCCCGGCTTGACGTTCTGGGTGACGTCATAGATCAGCGCCGACAGCGTGTTCTTCGCTTCGGTGGCATGCGCATCGGCCGCGCCGCGAAATTCATTGTGCATGTCGTCGATGATGGCTTTCAGCTGGGTCGTGTACTCGGCGGCGTTGGTCACGCCGGCGCCCGGCTGCATGCGCGCGGCGAGCGTCTCGAATGCGGCCTTCGGATTGCCGGCCTGGGCGATATCGCGGCCCGCCTGCAGCGTGCTGTCCATCGTGTTCCTGGCGGCGTTCATGTTCAGGGCGACGACCTGTTCGACACCTTTGACCGTCTTGCCGGCCAGCGCATTGAAGGTCTGCATTTGCAGGTCGAACAAGGTTTTTGTGGCGTTGGCGAATTGTTCCGGGCTGGTAAACATGGGTGTCTCCTCAGTGGATTTGCTGTTATTGGAAGCTGAACTATGGCAGACAAACGTCGTCTTCCACGTTCATTATTTAACAACGATAAGTTTTTCGCAACGCGCGTCTCGGTAGGGCCCGTTTGACCTGACCCAGCCTTCGCCAAGCGGCGTCGGGGAACAGGCCAGTTCACCGGTCAGCTTGCTGCGGTATTGATAATACGGCGCCGGCGCTGCCAGGCTGGAGGACAGGACAAAGATGAGCGCCGCCCCGAGAGCGGCAGAGCGAAGAATCTGCATGACGTACATGCTCGACCGTTCCTGCTCCCAAGTCAAGCGCACGCTTGTGCTTCCCACTGTGGGAAGGTGTAAGCTCGCCAATCGAGCGTGACAGGAGAGCAATGTGCAACCCACCACTAGCATGAACATCGGTGACGCCGCCCGCGCATCCGGTGTTACGGCCAAGATGATCCGCCATTACGAATCGATTGGCCTGGTGCCGGCGCCGCGCCGCACCGATGCCGGTTATCGTCTATACAGCGAGCAGGACGTGCGGGTGCTGCAATTCATTCACCGCGGCCGCGCGCTGGGTTTTTCGCTGGACCAGATCAGGAATCTGCTGGCGTTGTGGCAAGACAAGGGCCGGGCCAGCGCCGACGTGCGCGCACTGGCGCAGATGCATATCGATGAACTCGACCGCAAGATCGCGGAAATGGCGGCGATGCGTAGCACGCTCGTGGGCCTGGCGGCCTCGTGCCATGGCGATGCGCGCTCGGCATGCCCAATCCTCGATGACCTGGCGGCGCACTGAAACACGCGCCACAACGCAAAACGCCGTAACCCTGTTTCGAAGGCTACGGCGTTTTGCGGGACACGAGGTCCATCAAACTCACTACATTTTTTGGTGCCCACGGAGGGACTCGAACCCCCACACCTTGCGGCACATGGACCTGAACCATGCGCGTCTACCAATTCCGCCACGTGGGCACTGATTACTGCGTGCTGCTGACACTGCTCTTGCGTTCGCGTCGACATGAATGTCGACCCTACGATGCTGCTTGCTGCTCGGTAAACTTTGGTGCCCACGGAGGGACTCGAACCCCCACACCTTGCGGCACATGGACCTGAACCATGCGCGTCTACCAATTCCGCCACGTGGGCACTGGGTACTGCTGACACTGCTCTTGCGTTCGCGTCGACATGAATGTCGACCCTACGGTGCTGCTTACTGCTCGGTAAAACTTTGGTGCCCACGGAGGGACTCGAACCCCCACACCTCGCGGCACATGGACCTGAACCATGCGCGTCTACCAATTCCGCCACGTGGGCACTGC
>Ga0265797_10000620_pt1 | contig 64539 bp, 51 predicted proteins | sample P2T30metagenome_FD_192433 | JGI IMG/M metagenome (GOLD analysis project Ga0265797, IMG submission 192433) | Plant litter microbial communities from East Loma Ridge, Irvine, California - P2 T30 | ecosystem: Environmental > Terrestrial > Plant litter > Unclassified | place: USA: California... | reverse complement strand
GGGTGTGGTGAGTGGGTGTAAGGATCGTAGGGTGTTCAGAAGAGACTGTGGTGATGGTGCATCTGCAAAGCAATTGCCAGACTGCGCGGCGTGATGCAGATGGCTGTAGTGTTGATGGTGGTGGTGCAGGTGGTGGACGACGACGGTGATGGTGAAGAAACGGCACGTCCAAGACCTACAGAAACAGCAACAGCAGCGGGCAACGGGTCAAGTCTTCATCGGGGAGGGCGATCTCCATGTCTTTCAAGGGAGTCGGGTCAGAGGTGGTGCCGGCAGCGACAGCAAGGTTCTCGCCATGTCGACGGCTCCCAGGCTCTAGCGCTGTAGCGTTGGGCGAGAGAGATTGCGGGCGGCCTGTTTCGCATGAGCGCCATCACCGCATGCCAATTGTCCATGTCAGTCCAGGAAAGCCTCCGGATTGGCCACGTCGACAACATTGGGCATCACACGGACTGCCTGATATTCTTGCATACGTTTCCGGTATAGTATTCGCTGTCGCCAGTATAGCCAGGGTCAAAAATACTATGTACCGAGAGCCGACGAACAGGTTCACCATGTTCCTGGCCTACTATACTAGTGTTCGACATGACTCCTGGGGGCTTGCGGCCGACCGTTGCAGCCTGGCTTGGGCGTGGCTGGCTCACCGAGCTCACCTAGGTATTTGTCTCTTGCTGTCTGTGCCTAGTCCCTGAGCCGGTACCTGATCGACTCGCCGGCCTCGTGCCATCTACCTGGACACCTCGTAAGGGAGATGTTCGGCTGTGGCGTGATCATCTGCGCCGTTGGAGGCGGCCCACCAGATAAGGACGACAGCAGCATGGCACAAGTAGGCATCTGCGATCTTACTATTAGTCGGCAGTACTGTCCAGTAGTTAGATCACCTAGATCAATTAAGTCATTGCCAATCGTTCTATCTGGCATCTGCTCTGCCCTAGTAGATCTCGACCGAGTACTTAATTACTGTACATGTGACCCGTAGCGTCGGGAAGGAGGCAAATCCAACAATCGCATCAACCCCTGTGACGAATTGAAGGCTTTCCAATCGAAGACGCGCCCGAGAGTCCGGGTCTTAGCCTTTCTAGCGCCCTTTGTTTCAACCTACAGTACATCCTTGTAGCTAATGTACATATAACCACTGTATGCATGACGCGCATCCTCCAGATAGACGAGGGATCATAGATACCCATGTGCGTTGCCCCAAGTGAGTAAGAGCATTCTCGAATCATGTACTTTCCGTGTTTATTTCACATCGTCGCCTGCCCGTATATACCTGACGATCTTATTAACCAAGCCCTGTTTTTCGTCTTTCTTTCCATCATCATCACCCCATCATCCCATCCACTTCGGTCTGCTTGTGCATATCCTTGCCATGCCAACCGCACTAACCCAACAGACTACATCACCTGCCTACCGCCACCGCGGCACACAGAGTCCCCAACTTCCCCAAACAGCGCGGAGAATAAAAGGAAAAGCCCATGCACTACGTCGGCGTCGCCGTGCCCTTCGAGTGCGACATACTGTACGGCGCCAACACTTTCTTCGCATTACAAATCCTCCAAGCCAAGTTACGCACGTTGCCGTCCGCCTGCACGACCTCGGGCGCAAACTCGATGCCAAACATCTGCTGGATAGCGTAAACGACGCGCTTGGCGTACTTGCCCTCGCGCTCAAGCGCCGGGCCAAAAGGCTCATCTGCCGTGCGAGGAGCCGTGTCTGGATCCCGATCGAAGCAGTTCTGGACGACTGGCAGGATGGCTTTCTCGACGGCGCCGCGCACGATGCCGTGGGCGTCGACCTCGACGTCGTCCTCGTCGAAGCGGTCGATGCGCACTTCGAAGGGCAGCGAGATGGCCATGACGTTGTGCTTCTCGGCGTGGTGGTAGCGGAACTCGAAGACGCCTTGGGTCCACCAGAGTTTGTCGCCCGAAAATTCCAGCTCGCCGGACAGGAAGTCGCGCGGCTCGCCATCTTTGCGCTCGGCCGCCGAGACGCGAGTGTCAGCGACGAGGATGCCTTTGTCGGCGTCGGCGAAGTCGATCTCGCCTGGGTTTGTGGCGACCCATCTACCCTGGGTCGAGACTTTGGTCACTTCACGCGACGCGTTGTCGGCGACCATGTACAGGCCGACCCAGTCTTTCTTACTGTGGTTCAGTGGGGCGGTCCACTTGACTCTGATCGGCGCGCCGTACTCCACGACCAGACGCTTGAAGCTGTCAGTCCGGTGCAGTGGCTTCTCGCCAGCCCATCCTTCGCGGCCGCTCAGTGGCGGGCTCAGCGTGTGAACTGCTGGTGCAGTAGTGTCGACTTCAAGCGAGTAGTCCCTGATGTTGAAGCCTGCGAGATCTGGAGCGAGCCTGGTGATACTAATACGAGCAGGGTAGTTGGTGAACAAAGTCTTCGAGTCTTGAACAAAGCTGCTGAAACCAGCCGCCAACTTCGGGCGCGCCGCGTCAAGGAAGTCTTCGACAAAGTCCAGAGTCTCGTCGAGGACTTTGTCGACGCTGCCTGACCACTTTTGCAATGGCGGCGGCAGAGAGCGCTGGATATTCTTGGACACCCCAGACATTTCACGAAGAGTCTGGCGGTAGAGCTTTTCCATGTGCGGCCGCTCGATGAACTGGATAAAGGCAAGCGTGAGAGCGTGACTCAAAAGCGCCAGGAAGAAGATCGACTTGCTCCAGGTCAAGATGGCCGCACCCCACACACCGGCGAGGCCAATGGTGCGTTCGGGGTTGTTCAAGAAACGGTAGATGCCATCGTAGGTAAGTTTCTGAGGCCCATCGTAGAAAAAGTCGCCAAAGAACCAACCGAATTCGCCAAGCGACTCGTAGATGCTCGTCGCGGTCCAGATCTGAAGCGCGATCAAAGCGAACCCAATGACGTGACGTAAGATGGTCATGCCGTAGGTCCAGTCGGCCGGCAGGGAGTACATCTTCCAGGTGGCGCAGATGAAGCTGGTGTAGCACATCACCATGCTGAGATGGTAGATGCCTTTCCACTGGCGCCAAGCTTCGTCAACGCCCTCGCCGTACTTGACAAAGTGTCGGGTCCATCGCTTCTTGTTGGACTGGCGGTCGAGGATAACGCCGAGGCCGATCGAGTACCAGAGGCGCCAGGCGAAGGCACCTAAGAGGAAAAAGGCCTGCCATGTGAGGTTCGAGGGGGTGAGGAAAGCAACGCTGTACATGTAAACCTGTAGCAAGATCACAGAAGTGTCTGTGACGCGGAAAAGATCAACGTTTTGGAGACCGAGGAGGTTGTGGACTTGTGAGGGTCCGTCGCTTATGGGCAATGTGGCGGGCTCGTTGACGTTACCTACGCTCAAGAGGCGCGATTGATATTGTGGGCGCTCAGTATCATTTGGTCCAGGCAGCTGGTCGACGTTGGCGCGTTTGGGTGGTGGCGGTGGAGCATTGTATGTCTTTTCAATGTGCGGGTTCTCGACAAAGGTAAGGAAGATCAATTGCGCAGCGTGAGCCACGATCGAGATGAACAGCACTTTATAGCTCGCCGCCATGAGGGAGATTCCATAGTATCCGGCATAGCCGACTGAATACATCGGGTGCGGGGCGAGCTCGAATACACCGTCGAAGGTCAGCTCCTGATCGATGAGATAGAAGAAGTCGCCCCAGTACCACGCGAAGTCTTTTACCACACGGTGGGCGTCCAGTTTCACCCAAAGGTTGAACAGGACAAGGGCAATGCCGCAGATCCATCGAGCGACGGTCATCAGAAGGTTTTCGCCGACCGGACGACCGCCGCTGGCGATGGCGAAGAGGCAGTACGATACAAAGTCGCACATCAGGATCAAGTCTACGACGCGGCGGAACAAGAGCCAGGTGTTGTACTCCAACGGGGCCTCCTCGAACTTGTAGTCCTTTGGAATTTTGGCCTCGAGCTCCTGCTTGAGGAATTTGTACAAGAAGGGACGAGAGTTTTTTCCGGAATCGGGGCGTTCGAAAATCCCAGAGCGTTGCGCCCATTTGGTAAGGCGCTTATGGTGGGATTGGTTGTGTAGGAGCCAGCCGATGCCACCGTTGTAGCAGGCGCGCCAGAAGAGGAAAATCACGGCAAAGACGGGCACGCGGAGTCGCTCGGGCAGGAAGTACAAGAGGCCGCATAGGTAGGCCAGCACGGTGACAATAGCGATGTCGGAGCCGTTTTTTGGTTGCGTTGGGTCGAAGAGCTGGGAGACCATGTCTTCCGTGTGAGGCACGGTGAAGACTGTCATCACGGCATCAGTAATGTTAGTTTGGAGGATGAAGAACGGGACTGGGGGAGGAGCGAGCTCGGTTTGCAGGCATTCTTGGCCTTCCTTGTTACTGTATAAATGCTACCCCGCGCATTTCGAGTCGAGCCTTTCAATCCACCGAGGGAGGGTGTCAGTCTTGTACGCACCTGTGCCATCCGGTGTCCTGCCAAACGTCTTCTTGTCTTTCTCATCTTTCTGATCACCAGCTTCTTTCTCGTTGAGTGTCTTGACAGCATCAGAAGCTGTGTGCACATTCCCGGTCTTGACAGGAGCTTCAGCTTGCTGGGCCAGCCTTTCTCGCAAGCCTTCGGTGTTGACGCCGAGGCCGTCATTCGCGGACGACATGCTTGTTGAAGTCGTCGATCGGCAGCTTTGTGTAAAAGAGGCAGAGAGCAATTGGGTAGTTAAATACACCAAAAAGTCATGAAGAGCACGGAGGAGAATGGATGGAGGAGCAGACGTTGAGCTCTACTGAGGTGGAGGTAAAGGTTGAAGCCACATATACTGCAAAGGCCAAGTTTGGGTGGGAGAGGGCCCGGTGGGAGGGCGGGGCAGGCACCGCGCGTGGGTGTGAAGTCACTTAGCGTTCTTGCCTTCACTTTTACCGAGTTGGAGCAGTTACTGTAATAATGCTTGGTATTGGTGACCTCGAGAAGTGGGCCTTCACTGCTTCACGCTCGCAGGCGGCAGACACAATGAAGTCGAAGGCGGGCCGCCGCTTGTCCGCACGGCTAGGTTGTGTGTGTGTGGGACGACCTTAGCACTCCCCATTATTGACAGCTACCTAGTCTCCTTCTCGCCGTGGAGGGGAAAGGAAAAGGAAGAGATGCCTCAGATTGACGCTCATGATATTCGTTCTGGTCTTGTAAAAATATGCCGCATACTAATTCTACCAAGTCAAACCTCCCGAAATGCCTCGAGGCTTTTGTCTTGTCTATCCGCCCTTCTGCCGTGGCCCTTTTTTCCTGTGCACACTGTAGAAATGCCTGCCACCCCATGCATGGTCACATCACCTGCCCAAAGAAGCGTTCCTGTGGGACCACGCACTCAAGAACGGGTCCCACTCCGGAGTCAACGTTACGTCGTTACCACAATTCGTGTGTGTGTGTGTGGCGATGTCTCTTGCATCTCCAGATCGACTACATCGGATTCCATCACACACTGTGCGAGCACCTGGCGTCATCCGCCGCCGCACACGTAGAAGCCGGCGTGGACGAGATCTTCGGCCTCTCCTCATCGTCCTCCCTCTTCCTCCTACTGACAACCGACCGCGAGATTCTCACGAAGAAAATGCAAACAATCAAGCCGCAACCGGCCGATGCCGCGCCGTAAATGAAAGCTGCGCGGAAACCCCAGACCGTAGCGTCGGCTTCGTTGTCGAGCGTGTCATCCAAAATGTGAATCGCAGCCGCTTCCTTGACAATTAGTGAAATGGGCAGCGAAAACGACATGGCTAGATTGACCAAGATCGAAGACACGGCGCCCGCGACTCCTTGGAATTTAAGCGGCTGCGAGGAGGAAAGGAAGATCGCGGCAATGGTGAAGGTCAAGTCAATGCCGAGCGTGCCGCAGATCATCGAAGGTAAGACTTCACCCCAGTACGTCAAAGGGATAGGTCCGACTGCGAAAACGAGCGGTGCGCCGATCCAGGCCAGTCCGGAGAGGATGAGTAGCAGCTTGATTGGCACGATGTGAAGCAATGAGCTACCGATGACGCAGAATATTATTCCGCCCACGGCCATTGGCGTGTACCAGAGCGACAACATGATGCCCTTGATGCTATCAGGGTCATGTGTCACGGAGGGAGAGACGAAGCTGTGATTTCAGTCAGTAGGTTGCCCGTGGAGAACACATCGGCGTCCACTTACTATTCGGCAGAGTTGTAGAGCCACACTCCAAAAGATCCATAGAAGAAGAGACAAGCGATCGAGAACGGCTTTACGCCTTGCGGTTTGAAGAACTCGAACGGCAACAGAGGGCAGCTTGCATACCAACCTTCTACCCAGAACGCTACGGCAAGGCAAGCGGCGCCGCTCGACAACGGAGCATAAACTATCACGAAGGTGAAACCATTGCGTGAGAGATTGTCGGCGTTGGCATACGGCTGAACCGATAACGCGTACGTAACCAAGATCAGGCCACTTGTGATCAGGAACGCTCCAAGCCAGTCCATCTTCAAGTTGAGGCGGGCCCTGTCAGTCCTGTCATGGGGGACAGACAGATACGCCGTGACCGTCGTGACGAAGGCCAAAGCAGACGCGATCCAGAAGTACCACCTGGACTCATCTGCCGGCAGGGCTCCACCCGCAAGGAACCCGGCGAAGAACCCAAGCGGTGCGCACGCACCGTACAGCCCCAGAACGACATTCCGTCGAGGGCCTTCAGGATAGATGCTGCCAACCATCGAGAAGGTCGAAGGCGTAAATGCAGCAATGGCCAGCCCTTGATTGGCCCTGGACACGTTGAGCAACAGACTGGAGCTGAAGAAGCCCGGGATCAACGTCCAGATCGTGAGCCAGATGAGGCCGAACATAAATGGACCGTACCCGCCGTACATGTCAGAGACCCGAGCGAAAGTCAGGAGGAAAGCGCTGAGGATCAGCGACAGCAGAGCAGCGGGCCAGAAGAGGCCTGTCATCCCCGCGCCTTCGCTAGAGGCGGCGTCGAACAGATTAGGGAGCACGATTGCGAAGCCCGAGATCAGATACTCGGCTAGAAGCTGTGTCATCGCGATGGTGAAACAGAAGCCCACCTCTGCTGCGAAGTGCCGGAACTTGTTTTGCTCGCCCTGACGTTCGGGCGTTGCACCGAGCTCTCTCTCTACTGCGATTGATGACTTCTCTGTGGTCGTTTGCGGAGCGTCTCGGATATCCACTGGTGCAGCTGCTGCAGGCATTGGGTCATGATCCGCATTTGCTGGGTCTGGAAGCTGAGGAGCGGATGACACAAACGACTCGCGTTTCCACAACTTCTTGTCCTCCTGGTAGCCGATGAACTGGTCGAGACTGGATAGTCGCTTGAGTGTAAGGCTGGGTGGGCGAGACGAAGATTTGTACGTCAATTTTGGCGTTTGCGGTGTGTTCCGGGGCAGTTCTGGAAGACGCCACGGGTCATTCGACTGGGAACCGACCAAGGTTATGGACGAGGTCAAATCGTCATCGTCGTTGCTGTTGTTCAAGAATTGCCCTGAAGCTTGCGACCTATGAGGTGGAAGACTCTTAGGCCTAACCTTGCCAGTCGCCTGCAATTGATTGGGCGTGGGACCGTTAACGGTACCAAATGAGGGACGAGGTACTTCAGGACCATCATCCAGAGGTCTGAGTTGATGTCGCAGCGAGGAGTGTCGGAGTAGCTGCTTCCTCGGTAGCGCCGTGACCATTGCTTGGGGTGGAGGCAGTTGCGGGATTTTCTCAGGATGTGCGGCATTTGGCATTTCGTGCAATGTCGCTAGAGACGAGCGACGCGAGACACAGGCCTGCTCTCTCAGAGAGACGGTCCTACTCAAGCCTCCTTCTGACGACAGTTGCCTGGGCGAGCTCAAACCGCGCTCGCTGTTGAGCGATGGGGACCGGGAGCTAAGACCATTTGCATTGTGCTGAGCTTCGGACTTCACCAGTCGGCCAACCCTTCGCTCACTATTGAGTGAAGAGGACCTAGAGACAACAGGCCACCCAGTCTCATGCGTGGAGAGATGTGCTCCGTCGTTTGCCGGTGAGTGGTCCTCATTTGCTTCCCTCTGCAAGCTTTGGAGAGTCTGTTGTCGAGCAAGCGCCGACTGAAGAGATGCTGCAACAGCGTGTCTGAGGCCTTGACTGGGCTCCTGGCTTGACCAGTTGGTCTCTTGCGGGTCCGAGGGTGATTCTCGCCCACGCGAAGAAGAAAGAGGCTGAGACTTGTGATCAAAGTCACAACCATTGGTGAGGCCAGTCATGTTGGTATTCTTGACTTTAGTTCAAAGCTTTATACAGGTGAGGAGTGATCCGAAGAGTAGTACGAACAGGAAATGTTTGCGTGTAACGATCGAAAAGAGCTGATGGCAGCTTATATCAGAGAACCTTTTTAGGACAGAGGGTCTGTGAGAATGACGAGGGTGTAGGCTCAGGGCAATGAGGTGGACAAAAAGGATTCACACGCGGCGACGCTCGTCATATGTACCACGTTGGCGGCATGCGAGTCTAGCAAAGTCTGGCAAGTCTGGCTGCGTTTGTTCTTGGTGGCGGTTAGAAATTTTGCAGGGTTTCGTATGCGGTTAAGAGAGCAAACGATAGTGGTGGTTGTTACACCAAGGTGGAAAACAACGGCTGTCAAAAGGTCGGAACCTGCAGGAGGCGCAGGGCGGTGGGAGATGGGTGATGAGTGAGGAACAAGGATAAGGTGAAGACTTGCAGTGAAGAGAAGTGAGGGCTCATATGATGAGGCAGAAGTGAGGTTCTATGTGTTCCATGGTTGTTGATACATAATAGGCAATCACGTGTTGTGAATTTTATATATGGATGGGTCTGGCAGGCCGCGTTTCTCAACCTTCTCGCAAGGCAAGGCAAGGAAGGAAGGTTGGAACATACTGACTTCACAGCCTCCAACGTGACTTCCCTAGGAATGTAACATGCTCAGGCAGCCCAATCTGAATCATCAACACATCAACTAGCATTGCAGCGCACGCTTCAGCTAGCCACCCACGCTTGAAGCTCACCATAGTCAAGCAAGCTCTGGCTAACGAACTTGCTGTTACGCCACCACCACATCACTTACTTTCGGCGCTCCCAAGGAAAGGCGCAGATGCAGTGCACTGCCAGCGGCGAAAGTGTTTCGAGGGCGCCCAACGAACCAGACGCTGCATCTGCTAGGTTCTCGAACCGGTACGCGGAAACCCGGCCATATTGATGTGATGGACCTGTGCATAAGCGACGAATGCCTTACCAGATCAATGGGTTTTTGAACGGGACAGATGACAGGTCGGCTCACTGACCTAAACCAACCTGACACATGCCCTTGCAAGGGGATCGCGGCGTGCAAGACATGTAGACGATGTGTGCTCCGCTGCGGCAGCGACAAGCCGGATCAGAGAATAGCGGCTGACACTCCAAATCACAATGTGTGTTCCCGTCTCGTCTGCTGTCGTGCACGTTGTCGAAGGAGATGCCAGCATGGCGACCGAGGGGAGCTAACGTCGCTCTCCAGTTCCCCGAACGCCACCAGCGGTTGAAGCTGCATCGGCACCACGTTGTGCAACGCCACGGCAGCGGTTCGCAGTCAGCCGAGACGCAACCCTGTGCTGATGGAGACGATGGGACCGGGTCGCCGGTATTAAGATGCTACCAACGCCTGTTTGGGACACTGCCAGATACGTAGCAAAGGGATAAAGTGGAAGGATGCCCGCATCTCTGCGGCTCTGCCTACGACGAATGCTCACGAGCGAGGATGTCCGAGGGATGATTCACGAACTGACTGTTAGGAGAGTGATCTATGTCATACATTATGCGCTTACAGTTTGACCTATCGAACAGATAATTCAAGCCTGGACAGAGACATTGTTTCCCCTTTCAGTCTAAGTCATTATTCCTCCTTGCTGCCGCTTGTTTCCAACGCCACCCACTTCGAAGGCGGCACAGAACAGACTCGTGATTTGTTTGCCATCAAGCGACTCTCGATCATCTGGATCGCATTCTCCGAGTATCGGCGCTTGTGAGAGCTCTCTGCGATCTCTGCGCCAACCCTGGTTGGTGAAGACGGTGTGAAAAGCTCAGGTAGCAGGTCTTGGTCGGACGACAGTGAAGACCTGTGACTTGGCACGGGATGTTGAGATGATCTGGTTGCGAGACGCCCTGGCTGGGTCTCGTTGGCGCTCTCCATGCGGCCATTGACGCCTCGTCTTGTAGGCTCATAGAAGCCAAAATCTGGAGAACCAGACCGTTCTGGTGACTGCCGTTCTCGCAACATCGACAGATCCCAGTACTGAGGCGCTGGAGAGTTACCCCAGACGGTTCTCTCTTCAAATGGGCCTGCGGTCCAAGGTGTCGGCGGCATGGAACTAGTCGGTGCGAATGACATGGCCGTGGGTGACAGCGGCGAGACCCATGATACTGGCGAGCTTTGGCAGAAGTACGGACTGTACGACGCAATGAGGTCGTTGGACTGGCGAAGATACTCATGTAGAAGCGCTTGGTTAGCCTCGGCGTGTTTGACGGCGGTTTTGGCTGTCGAACGTTCCCATTGTAGTTTCTTTTTGTCTTTGCGTGTAAGACCCCGGTCTTGCCACTCTGACAGTCCCCGCTCGATTCTCTCAAGCTTCTTATACAGTTTGCTCAGAGTGCCGTGGGACTTTGCCAGCTCGGAAGTGTACAGCCGGTGTTGGTATTGCAATATGGACAGCATGTCGTTCTGCACTCCGAACGAATTCATAGTATTAGCAGGTAGATTGAGATAAATGATCGCAAGAGGCCGGTTCCGATGCTCGGCAAGATCTAGTGTCGGTCTAAAAAGTCGATACGAAATGCTGCTGAGCCTGCGGTTCCGGATTGCTGTTGAGAAGTGCCTCTTGCGCTTGTGGAAAGATTGAAGAGTGTGAGATGAAGCGGTGCCAATCCGGGAGTTCCTACGTTTGAACGTTTGGTAGCTTCGGTGGTTCTTTGATCTTCCTGTTTGCCGAGATTGCTGGAAGCTGGGCTACTGCAAGCGGACAAAGAAGACTATACCGATACCACGATCAGGCAGGGAATTTAGTACGACTGTCTCCGCATGGCGAGCAACTGCTTCTTGTCGGGAGTATTACTAACATACATGTTAGATCTGGCCGCTCGGTGAATGATCACGTCCTGGCGACACTAAACAGTATCAGTTCAGCTTGCCGAGGGTGTGTTCGCAAGACTTCGCAAGGACAAAGGAAAGCCGATCGCGAGTTCCGAGCACATGGCGCCAGCAACAAAGCCATGTGAGGGAGTCCGTGGCATACGCTTGGTGAATGTAGGCGATGGCTATCCTAGTGAGTCTCCTTTGGGCATCCGCTGACCTGCTGAGTCGCTGATATTGGGTCACCAGATTACTCTCGATATCTCGTGGCTGTAAGATTAGTACATGGAGAAAATGGCCATTTCGCTGAGAACATTTGTGAGAGCTGCACATGCACATGGTCATCGCGAGGAGTAATGTAAGCAATTTCCGTATTTTTCGAGCCAAATGCGAATGTTGGATCCACCACACCCGTTTTCGCGTCTAGAATGGACAGACGACCTGAGTCACAACATGCCCGGATGTCACCAAGTTGATGTCGTGGACAGTGCCGACTTCAGTGTTCTTGCGGCTGCACATACCACGTGCAGGCTCTTCCGATGAGGTTTTGAGACTGTTCTTCTTCTGTGAGCGATAATGATCGTGGTATTGGTAGAAGACAACGCGAAATTTGTACATAACCATTGGATGGACACATAGTACGACATCGCTCCTCTTGTAACCTCAATGAAAAGGCTCTTCCTCTATATGAGCGTGTCGGTGTCCACGACCACATCTGCCTATCATGCACGCGCCCGTTCTTGCGAAACGACGAACACCGCTCGGCTGAGAGTCACAGATCTGCATGTGGTCGTAGGCATGCAATGAAGCGGTCACTCGGATCTTGAATGGTACATGTACCTAGATGTATGGAGAGGGGAACGGACACTGAAGCTTGCGGCGGTGTAGGCGATATGGGCGCGAGTCGTGCTGACTTCATCGCGCGAGGAGCGGGGTCCAAGGTCCTTCCTCCGTTCTCGCTCGTCGACAATTGGTAATCATGTAGAGATAGGCGGACGAGGCGGAAAAAGACACAACCATCTTCCCACTTCCTTGCCACTTCAACTTTGACACCTGCTGTAAGACACTCACCACACTGCAGCCATGTCGCCCTCTCTGGAAGAACCTATTCAGCCCGTGGACGACGCTCTCGACTCACATCTGAAGAAAGCGCCCGCTCTTGTCGCACCAGAACCAGAGCACTGCCCTGGACCCGAATCGCAGAGTGCAGGCAAAGGGGACGCTTGCGCAGGATGCCCAAACCAAGCAATTTGTGCATCAGCACCAAAGGGCCCGGATCCTGATATTCCAGTCATCACGCAACGTCTGGCCGGTGTCAAACACAAGATTCTCGTCCTAAGTGGAAAGGGAGGAGTTGGCAAGAGTACATTCACAACCATGCTAGCGCACGCTTTCGCCAGCAATGCGGACAACATGGTGGGCATCATGGACACCGATATTTGTGGGCCTAGCATACCAAAGATGATGGGAGTTGAGGCCGAGACGATTCACGTCACCAACACCGGATGGGAGCCCGTGTGGGTGAGCGATAACCTGGGAGTCATGAGCGTTCAGTTCATGTTGCCGAACCGCGACGACGCTGTCATCTGGCGCGGGCCGAAAAAGAACGGACTGATCAAGCAATTCTTGAAGGATGTCGAGTGGGGTGAAATGGACTACCTGGTTGTGGACACTCCTCCTGGTACTTCAGACGAACATTTGTCTGTGACCAGCTTCCTGAAAGAGTCAGGTATCGATGGAGCTGTTCTAGTCACTACACCCCAGGAAGTCAGTTTGCTGGATGTTCGCAAAGAGATCGACTTCTGCAGGAAAGCCGGTATCAACATCCTCGGCCTCGTTGAGAACATGTCTGGATTCGTTTGCCCGAACTGCACACATCAATCAGAGATCTTCAGAGCTACGACTGGCGGTGGCCGGCAATTGGCCAAAGACACTGGTATCCCGTTCCTTGGTGCTGTGCCCTTGGATCCCAGAATCGGCATGAGCTGCGACTTTGGAGAGAGCTTCTTCGATAACTTTTCCGAATCTCCAGCATGCCAGGCGCTGAAGGAGGTCGTTAGAAATGTTGGTGAGTCCATGGGCTTGAATGCAGACGATGTCCTGCCCCCGGACTATGAAGACGACGAATCCCGCGATCGTCCCTGGCATTGAGTGAAAGCATGCTACGAACAGGGACTCACATTTGTTGGTCGCGCACCGTACCTACTCGAGGACTCTAAAGCCGTACACGCCTGAAATTCGGCATGTCGGTACGAGCAAGGAAGCTAAATGCCTTGTTCGGCACCTTCTTGATGAACCATTCTCGCTGCATGTGACGACACAACTACACACCGTGGCCGCTGCTAATAAAGAACGACCGGCGAAGATGGCCACTAAATCCCATCTAAACGCATCGATTTGATTTTGTTCAAGCCGTTCGCTAAGCGCTTACCGTCCGCTAGCAATCACAAGCCTGTTCATGGCTTTGCAACGAACGATACCTACAGATCCATGATCGCGTCTTCGCAAAAGCTCAACGACGGCTCGGCATGCTGCTCACATGTGTCTAACAAATGCAGAGCGTACCTTCATGACATGCGGCCTTCCGAGGGGTTCCTGAAGCTATTCTCTTGGATCTCTTGTGTCAACACGCTCTCTACAACAAATGAAAGCGATTGTTATCGAACATACACATGTGAGCTACCAGCCAATACACAATGACATCTGCCATTCACTGTGGTTTTCTGCTCTTGTGCCAGGCTACCAGCACCCTTACTCGAATCTGATCATCATTGCCTTTGTTGTCGTGAGTCCAGCCTGATTCGACAATAAGGGAAATTCCAGCATCGGCAATATTCCTTATGAAAGGGACTATGAGTGAATTCCTTTGTACTTGGTTCACGTGTCGAGTGGCGCGTCGTGCTCGGCACTGCCAACAGCGTCAAGTGACAATGAATATAAGGTGATTATCCAGATCCTTGTCTCCGTCCAGTTGTTACACCAGACATTGTCTACTGTTTAACGTCTCCAACCGAGAACAGTTGCCACGATATTCTGGGCTCATCTGAGAGCAACTCGATATCAACAAGCTACTCTCTGCGCATAGAACCCACAGGCGAACTCGCCATGCTTGGTTCGACCCTCACCACAGCCTTCGCTGCCACCGTTGCGCTATTCACCCTTGGAGCCGACGCCGCTGCTACACCACGCCTGGGTGGCCGGAACTTTCCTGATCCTGCCATCATCCGCGCGGACGATGGCTGGAGAGCATATGCCACCGAAGTGACGGTAGACAGCAAGAAGATCCATGTGCCGATCGCATACACCCGCGACTTCAAAGTATGGGAGTTCCGTGGCCAGAAAGACGCCATGCCCAACCTCGCCGGCTGGGTCAATAAGAAGAAACAAAAAGTCTGGGCTCCCGACGTCGTGGCCCTCGCAAACGGGAAATTCATACTGTACTACACAGCGTCTCTGGAGAGCAACGGCGCCATTCACTGTCTCGGCTACGCCACAAGCAACAACATCGAAGGCCCCTTCGTCGACAACTCCGCCAAACCCTGGATCTGCCCCCTCAAACAGGGCGGCGCAATAGACGTTTCGGGCTTCTACGACAAATCGACAAATAAGCGCTACGTCGTGTACAAAATCGACGGCAACGCAATCGGCCACGGTGGCGAGTGTGGCAACACAGTCAAGCCCATCGTCCCTACACCGATCCTCATCCAGCAAGTCGATCTCAACAACGGCTACGGCTTGATCGGCCCTCCGCTGCAAATCCTGACCAACACCGTCGCCGACGGCCCTTACGTCGAGGCCCCGGCCCTCAACTACATGAATGGGAAGTACGTCCTATTCTACTCGCCGCAGTGCTACACGACTCCAAAGTACGACGTCTCGTACGCCATCGCGGACAATATCGTCGGACCATATAAACGTTCGGGCAGTCTGTTCAAGACTGGAGGAACTCTTGGTTTCCAGGCGCCGGGCGGATTGGATGTTGCTGTCAATGGAGACCACGCCGTTTGGCATGCGAATTATGGAAACGGACGCGCGATGTTTACGGGGACGCTCACGTTGAAGGATGGGAAGATCACGGCTGTTGTCTCGTAGACGAGATGAGTTGAAGATAGTCCGGAATTTTTTGAGCGTGACGTAGTGTACTCGTAGTTTACTTGTCAATGAACGGTATGATCTGATCTCACAACTTCCACTTTCCTGTGACCCCAGATGTGCATGTGTTTCAATTCAGAACGGTGGTGTGCGAGAGGGATATTCATCGCCGGTAGCAGCAGTGAATCTCGTATCTAGCTTCGAACAAATGTTCTCTAGAAGACGCCAATGTACACGAAATCTCCAACCCAATATAGGTGCCAACATGTCTATATGTCTATGTGAATTACAAGACAACCCTCACCTCTCACTCCCCCAAACCGCCTCCCATCCCTCAGGATTCAGCTCCAATGGCCCAGCCAACTCTCCCATCCTCGGGCCCTTTTGCTCGCCAGGCTCAGGTAAGCAAATCCACTCTCTCACGCACCCGGGCACGTCTTCTTTGGCATGGCTGATGACAAGCAGCGCCTGCTCCTCGCCTAGTCCTTCCATGACAGCAGCAGCGTCTGCTGACCCATCCTTGCTTTTATCGCCGTGTGAGAGGAAGTATAACGCCCGATCGCGCACTGCTTCGTCCATCCCGCTGAAAGCTTCGTCGAGAATGATCAGGGGCGGGCTGTGCACGATCGCTCGCAGGAAGAGAGCGAGCCGTTGCGCTGAGAACGACAACTCGGCAAAACGGAGGTCTTTCGCCCACGAGAGGTCGGTTGTTGATTCGGCTTGATTTTGGGCTTGAGGTCCTCGTTGCTGCGGCCGCAGGTCTTTGGCGAACCAGCGCAAAGTGGCGTCTACGCGTTTCGTCGTGGCCTGGTCTAGCGTAGGTTTCGCGAGTGGCGCGTCTGCCCATGCCGACTCGAGGGTGCGGCGTAGTGAGATATTTTTCGGGAAGAAGGCGTGGACTTCGGGACTCGAGTGGCCCATTTTGCGCTGCAGGTCGAAAACGCTGATGCCTGGCTGTCCTGGCGCTGGGAGACGCGAGCGGCCGAAGAGCTTGATTGGTAGTCCGTAGGTTTGCGGGTGGTCGGAGGTGATTAGCGACAGCATTGTTGTTTTCCCACTACCGTTTGGACCGAAGATTCCACAGCGTTGTCCGCGGTGGAGGGACCACCAGAGGCCTGGCTGCGGTTTATCGGGTTGTTGCCAGTCTCCGAGGACTGTTTTGGAGCCGTAGGAGACTCGGACGCCGTTGAGTTCAACAAGGGCTTCGCCTTTGGGGAGAGATGGTGAGTGTTTAGGGAATCCGTCGCGGGACAACTGATGTGTGCCTGCTTCGATAGCAGAGCCGTGCGTGAAGAAGTCCTTGGTGGCGTCCAGTACTTTCGCTTTCGGTCCTTGGTCGAGCACCTTGAGGTTTTCGTCCACGACGACAACATGAGAGATCCAGTCTGGCACGCCGTCTTCGGGCCTCAAACTGATTACCAGCCTAGGTTGGCCTCTCTCAGCCAAGCGTCTCAGCACGCTAGAAAGTCTCAACAATGTCCTTGGATCCAGTCCCATGAACGGTCCATCCAGCAGGAGCACCTCTGGCCGCTTCATCAACGACTTCGCAATCCTAGCCCGCCGTGTCTGTCCGTTGCTCAAGTTCGCAACAGGCATGTCCATCAAGCTCGCCAGGTCCAATTGCTGTGTGATCTCTTGAAGCGCCTCTTTCTCCCCGGCCATCTCTTCTCGCTCGAGAGCATTGAGTTCTGTGTGTCCAGTCAAGTAGTCCAGAACGGTAAAGTCCGTTTCCTCGCGCCGACTCTCGTAGCGAGCGCTCAGGTATGCGCCTCGGACTCCCGTTCCGCCAACTCCTGTCCCACGCTCAGCGTCGAAACCCACATACTTGATCGCATGCTGGATCGTAGTGTGCGCGTCGGAGAGGGCGGGATAGCGACGCGCGGTCGGCGGTAGACAGATGTGCTGGCCGGCAAGGATCTGGAGGAAAGTCGTTCGCGCGATCGAAGAGGGTGAGATCACGGACCAGAACTGGGGTTCGCCCGGGTTACTGGAGCTCGAGAGGGTGTATGAGAGGTTTGGGAAGAGCGGCGGGTTCGCTTCTCGGGTGATAGTAGAGGGATGCTGCCTGAAAAAGGTGCCGTCAAGGATGTCAATGACTGGCTTGGTGGATGTGTGTCGTTGACATGGATGCTGGGTTGTTGTAACGTGGGTACGCCATGGCTGGGTTCGTACCAACGCTCTCCTCCACATGCTTCCAATGAATGAATGATACACTACATGTAAGTATACTGGATGGAGTACACGCATGTACCCTCCAATGCTACATCATCGTAGGAGTTGCTGCCGTCCCTCGGCATCTGAGAGCGCGGGGTTTGACAAGCAGCTCTTCACCAACACGACATCTTATCTTCGTCCACCAACATTTGTCGAGCATCACTACATCACGCAACAACATGTTCTCATCACTTCAACCTTCAAGGCCCAAGGTAGATATCTGTCCTGCTTGATCTAGAACTTGCATACTCACATCGAACAGGTCTCTGGCCCACAAACTCAAAACCCCATGCACCAACAACAGACCCGTACAACATCAACATCCTCACCACCGAAGATCATCGCACCCAAAAATCAGATGGAAGCAATGCCTCCAAGTCAAATCCCTATCAATCAATCAATACCGCACCACACCTTCAACCCAGCCACCGTCCACCCAGTCTTCTTTTCCGAAGCGTGGCGAAAGTCACCATTCCCTATGCCAGGCACCGGTGGCTTCAGTCCCGTCGCCACAGGTTACGTCTTTGGTAGTAGAGGAGCTACAGCCCGACAACATCCCTCCACCAAGCTGTGATCGATAGTCGCAAGTCGTACGCATGATGTCCAGGACTCCAACACCAGCAATCTCCCCAACCTATTCCATCGGTGCCAGCACGAACGCCTCAATATCCCGGTCGAGCCCCCGCTCAAACATCCGCCCGACCTCCCTCTGCCACCTTATGTCCATCCAGTCGCGACACATGATGCATGCGCCGTCTTTCAGGCTGTTGAAGAACTCTTGGAAACAGGGCTCGCAGCAGGCGAGCGACCAGGCGAGCTTCGTTTCCGGCATCGGGCATCTTACACGGTCAGCGTCGAAGACGCCTGCATTCCAGGCGGTATTGAGAGCCATCTCACATGGTGTTGGATGGAATTCGGAGTGGCCGCACGCGAGACGGATCTCGATGATGAGACACATGGTTGTCCTTCGGGTTTGTTGATTGTGTTATCAGTGGGTTTGATGTGTGTGCAACGAAAGAGACTTCTTCCACGGAGAGTTAGTGACGGGCACAGAAAGACTTGTTGTCACCTCAAATGCAACAAGAGCTTACCGTACAGCTTTAAACCTCTCACTTTCGATACGCTTGCTGCAGTAATGGTCATGGGCGACAAACAATCGAGGTGACGGTGGTCCCGATGCCGATCATCTAATCATTATCAAGAACATCGGACACGAAGTGCATGTAAATCGGATGCCTCACGAAGCATCGATTCATGATCGAAAGATGCTCAACCTAACACCGAAAGAAAAAAAACAAGACCAAAGCCTAGATCAAGCCCTCCACTTCCTTGCCTGAACTGATTCCAAGATCTCATACTCCGACACCACATACTCCGCCGAAGTCTCATTCCCAACCGTCACATTGACAGCAAAATACTCCAAGCTCCCGCTCAAACTCCTCCCATAAAGCGCAAAGAGAGCCGCAGTGATCGTCGCCTTGCCCTCAGGTCGACTAGTAGGAACCGAGATGTTGGCTGTGATGTTTCCGATGATGTTGGAGTTACCTGTTATCGGCGAAAGAAATCCACGTCAGTCCATTACTCTTGCTAGGTGCATGCCTAGATTTTCTTCTCGGGGGGGGGAGGCGTCACTCACCAGGTCCTATCGACGTCTCTCCCATGAACGTGCCGAGCGTGCCCGGGTAGTAGTCTTCCACTGGTGTTATGCCGAATGCTACTGCGACGTCTTGGACTGATTGGATGTAGTTTTCGGCTCGGATCAGGATGGGAAGGGTTTCGCCGGGGACGACGGTGGCTGGGGCGTAGAAGCCTGTGATGCGGGCGGTAGTGGGAGGGAGTGAGGAGAGGAGGGCGGTCGATGCTGAGACGAGGAGGGTCGAGAGACGCATGCTGGGTGAGATGTTTCTTCGGTCTTGGTCGTTTTATTTTGTGACGGGCGGTGGTGATATGTGTGGTTGCGAGGCGTCCGTTAGGGGTGGGTCGATTGTTTCCTGGAGATGTATTGCGGTATCGAGTTGGCAGACTTGGGTTCTTGACGGAAAGTAAGGAAAGGCGACTGGTGACGATTTGGTCTCTTTATTACAATTCATAGTTCCGTCCGATCTTCTCGAATGATGTAACTGGACGTAGCCGATCTATTAACAGATCGGCTTATACGGGGACAACGCATGGTAGCTGTTCCACCCTTGCTCTTCCACTTCTTTGGTACTTCCACGCCAGTTGTGATGATCATGTCCTCGCAGCGCCGCGGAGGGTTTAACCATGAAGCATGCAGGGTTCACGAGTCAGATGGCGTGAGACCCATGTTCGTCATACCATGCGCTCAGATGTCTCACATGAAGGCAGTGCCGTTTACCAGGGTCTCCGATGCCGAACATCCTGTTCGACTTCCAGTCTCACCGCTCACGATCGCGAACCACTCCGGCCGCCATGCAATGGGATGGACCCTTTGGTCGTAGTGACAGACTCTTCAGGTAGCTGTCAACTCCAGCTCCTTGGCCGGCTATTACGCTGCATTCGATCGTTCTCCCGAGTTCAATCGCTTGAAGAATACCCTATCGAAGTACGTTTCCCAAAATTTCCAGCATCATCCTTTAATGTGATGGTCGTACAATTACGCATCCCCAGTCAATCCTTCCTAACTCCGTCACCCGTATCGAAGTTTCGAGCATACTCCTCCGGTACTGAAAACATTGGCACCTTTCTTACTGATGAAGTGGCGAGATGTGATGGCAAGTCGCAAGGCTCCTTCCCGTCCTGCTGGCTCAGGTGATAGTCGCGGCTCTCTTTATGTATTGGGTCTGATGGTGTAACACTCGGCCCAACGAGAGGTTGCACTGGGTGTTGCAAGGCTGAATTTGTTGAGTCGAGGTCGCCCTTGAGTTCTGGCGTATCTGTCGGATGTGATTGGAGTCCATTCATATGAACAGGTGGCTCGGGCGTGATAACAGCCTGGTCAGGATTGGTTGGATTGCCGGGAGCTTGCGATGTTGGGTCTGTACCAGGAAGCAGACTGCTGCGTTCGCTTTCTGAATCATGTGGACCATCATCTTTCTCCTTCTTATCAAATTCGGGAGCTGTTGCAGCGGTTGCTTTCTTTCGCTTGGCATCTGCAATCAAACGAGCGAAGTCAACCTTGTTCTTATTTGCCCATCCATCGCCATCGAAGTCCTTTCGCATGATTCCGTATCCTTGATTGGTGGCTGGTGCTCTTCCTCCCTGTGTCCTCTCCCATGTGTCAAGGTCCTGCAGTAGCTCCCTCTTACTTCTCGGACTGCTAGAATCACAATTCGCATTCCATAGATTGACCCATTCGGTATGCCGTCTCACCATCAGCTGCTTGCTACCGAAACCTGGAAGACCAAGCTCATCCATCTTCTTGCGCATTGCTGTTTCCTTCAACAATGAATAGTTGAGCTCCGATATTCGATCTTGAGGTCGTGGTGTGATCCGTGGCGTGTTCCGTGATGAAGTTCTTGAGCTACTCAGCCCAGCCACGGGTGTACGCGATTTTGCTCGTTTCTCCGCCGCTTTCTCCTCCTCGCATCGGTCCAGGTGAGGCTCGACCGACTCAATCTTCATGCGCTTTCCACATCCAAGCGGACACTCCACCAGGCCATCATCCTGAGGCTCTTCCGGCTCAAAGCTCGCGTCTTCGTCAGAGTCGTCTACTTCGATTGCATCTGCCTGCGAGCCCTGCGATACAATAGTCCGTCTGCTCTTGCTGCGAGTTGTTCTACCCTCCTTCTCCACCGCAGCGGCTTCATCTGATTCCAGTATTGCACGCTTTCGCTTGGTCGACTTTTTCGCATTGTCTGCTTTGTCCCGCTCCTCTCTCGCTATCTTGATCGCTTGCGGTCTAGCAACCAGAAATGTCGATACGACTTCCTGTAGTTGCCAATTGTTGCGCAGTTTGCTTGCTTGATCGGACGCGCGACAAGCCGGACATCGGCCATCAGCTGATAGTGAAGTGCGGATACATCGGGAGCAAAAGGTGTGCGAGCACGATGTGATCATCGGCGTGTCGTAGAACTCCTTGCATATTTGGCAGTGAAGTGCGCTTTCGAGATCGGCGACGGCAGCGAGAGGTGTATTTAGCCAGTCCGTAGAGTCTGGAACATCGAATGCTGAGTCCATCAGTAGAGGTGTGTCGTTGTGAGTGTGGGTAATCGTTTGTCGTGTGGCGTCGATAGATTGATCCGGCAATGGGTCTAAGTGACGCGAACGCGAAAGCACGTGATGTAAGTGCTGTTGCACGTGCCCTTCCTCTCGGATCGTTGCTGCCGAGGATCTCACAACATACTTCTTCCCTCCACCACCTGGATCACACTCCCGAGGTCACACCACACATACTAGGTATGGTTTGTATTCAACGTCACTTACGACATGCTCAGAATTCCACCGAGGAATCCGACCGCTCGATGTAACCTTTGATGCACGCCCCCTTCAGCTGGCCTTACCAGAATGACTGCTCCGGCATATCGAGTAAGGTAGAGTCAACGGCGATCTTCGGCTTCCGTAGTTCAGTCTTCCGCAGCTAAGCAAACACAAAGTGTCGACAAGCATGGACAAGCTTTATCAATGGTGTCCAAGGTCCCGTATACATCCATGATATCACACCAGCTTAGGCGTCCATGGCGATGTAGAGCCTTCAGCCCACCGACCACAAGTCGTTTGGTGAGATGATTGCTATGGGCTCGAGAAGTGTAGATTCTCACTTGAGCGTCCATCCTTCGCTGCGGGATGAATCGTACAGGACGGCTAGTTGCTGATCGTCATGAAGTTACGTGCAGAAATAGCTATCCTTCAACACACCACTGCACCGGAATACGAGAAGATGAACAACGTTTGCGGCTGAGTGACTGCTTCCAGCTTTTGACGACTCTATACATAGTGGTTCCTACCTTGATGATGTCAAACGATCCAAGGCAAGAACATATAAGTACCACGATGATCGACTCTTAAGACCTCGACATCCCTCAGCATCTCTCAGCAACTCAGCAACTCTCCACACGATCTATCAATCAGCAACTACAATCGCTCCATAATCGACATTTTTTCTCTCACAGACAGTCGTCAAACATGTACAACTTCTCTACCCTCCTCGCCCTGGCCTCTATTGCCACCACGGCTCTCGCCACCGCCGAATCTCAGCACTACCGCCTCGTGACAGAGGTGAAGCCTCACCAGCGCTCAAAGAGCAGCTACAATACCCTTTACGTTCAAGCCTACCATACGGGCGCTGGTCTCAACGATGCCACCTTCATCAAGAACCAGTCCGACGCAGCTGTTGGGTATTTGAATGGCACCGGCAACAGCAACGTGCAGTCGTTCGAGTTTCCCGGCAGCGAGATTCCTGGGTCCGATACAACGCTCTAACCCCTGTCATATTACTCCAGCTGACCATACAGTAGGTCCATGTATATGGATTACACCCAAGTCGCCTACTCCGGCTGGCAGCCTGTGCGCATCAACCTTGGCTATGGTGGTTCGGCGGCAGGCAGCAACGGATTCTTTATCAACTCCACTGGGTTGCAGTGGAACAGCGCTTCCGGCTCCACAACTGCCAGCAACCAGTTCGATGGCTGGGTCGTCTGTGATTGGTGGCACGGTAAGTCACCGCTCCTACTTGCATATCACTACGGAAGACACATCTACTAACATGGTTCGTCCTTCGTTACAGGCGTCCCGCAGCTCTTCTTCCGTCTTGCTGGCTACAACACTTCGCTGCCCAAGAGCTGCGCCGACATCGACCTCAAGGTTGAGTACATCGAGGTTTAGCCAGCTGAAGATATTCCGATGATGGTGGATTGGCATGGCGCAGCCGCTTATATCCGGCCTGGTTTTGTTCAGGGTTGGGGTGAGGGACTGTATACTTCGGGCAACACGACCCCAGCAGGCATGGTGGCGTGGCGAGATGTGATTAGACGGTGGTGAGGACTTGCTTACTTGCGTGTGTGACCTTTGTTATTCTTGATGTTTGGTAATTGCAATAATATTGATTGTACATATTTTCCGTCAACAGTTGACCAATCACTGCATTGACCTCATTACTCAATTCGATTGAAGCACAACGGGCATGTTCGAGGCATGTCAGTCGCCAACCACCATCGCAACAATCATAATGAACCAAGAAACAATTCCCAGGAGCTGCATGAGCCCCTATTCAACCTGTATAAACACCGATTGCATCGTCGTGATGTTGTTCCACAGATTATCGACGAGTCAAATTGTGGTTAGCAGGGTTAGGGTCGTCAAGCCTCCCACTTTCCCTACCAATCCCAATACGATGAGATCGATTTGTATCGATGCAAAAGATGAACAAGATGCGAGAGACCAATGCTTCCTCTCACACGTGGAACAGGTCTTCCTTTCTCGGCTGCAATCTCAGTTCATGCTAAAGTTTGTCGATCCATGGTGGTATCAGCAACTTCCTTATGTTCAAGTAACCCTTGTGCCAGTGAGAGAGCAGCCTCCGAATATCGTTATCTCAATGGATCAGGCTTTCGCAGGCGGTAGTATCGGCAGGCATAGTACGCTTCAAACATGCTGGTCCTAGTGAGAATACTGTCCACTCGACAACCCTTGGCATAGAATAAACGGAGAACATCCATGTTGGGACTGGGGTAGATATCCTCAGATGTGAGGTTCCCGCAGATTCCGCACACTGTTTCACTTACATGCTCGCGCCCCTTCCCTACCAACGCCAAAAGGATGAGATAGACTCCAATCGACGTAAAAACACGATAAAATGCAAAAGAAACACTGCCTCCAGTGAGAATCGAACTCACATCTGAGGATGGCCCGTAGCTACGGCTACGATCATATGTCTTGTAATATGAGACCTCTGTTCTAACCGTTAAACTATGGGGGCGAGGGATTGTTGGAGTAATCCAAAAATTTGTTGTTTATACTGCTCAGCAGCACGCTCGATCACGAGATGGATAGCAAAAGCGTCTTTCGCGATGTCTGCTGTATCGCAATCATCCCATTCATGAGCATGGCGCTGGTTGCCTGACTGATAGATCGATGAGACCGAACTTTTCGGTGCAAATTTTTTCGATTCGCGAAAGGCGACTGTCGATGCCATTCCGCCGTGAGTTGCAAGCACCATGATGACTTTCCAGGAAAGCTTCGATAGACATGGAAGGAAAGCTCGCCAAAAGTGATTGGTATGTTGGGGAAAAATACCATCGTTGGAGATGTAGCTTGAAAAAGGCCAAGCTTCAACCTGGTCTTGAGGCTTGAAGAAATGGCAGCTCGTAAGACGTGCTTGATGCACGATCGTTGCTGGCCGACGGATGAAGATCCATCCTCTTGACTGCATCATAAGGGGGTTTGAGATGGTAAATGACAAAGTTGCTCTCCTTAAAGATCAAGTCTCTCGACTCGCAGACACCAAGCTGGCCTCTGCCCTCCACAAATTCGCAAGCGAGCCTGTCCACTTTTGCAAAAGGACTTTGCTCCGATATGATTGAGCAAAGGGCCAACCACAGCGTCTCGAACTACGATTTGTCCAAAACCACCGAATCAAAGTGCCCTATCAAAATCGCCCGCGAGGCAATTTTGCAGTAGCGTGCGGCGCTTCTCGATATTGAAATATCGATGATGACGTCGATGGCTCGATGATCAGACATCCATGAATCGATATTTTTCAACGTTGCTGGTGGCTGGTCTGAATTGCCCGGACTTCGAACCCGATGGCAAAGCAGGACGGGTTCCACTCCCACCTCAAGACCCCATGGTGCTCCACAACCTACTTTCACGAGTGAAGCATATCATGGAGGTGGGTCGTCAGTCAACTACGCTTAACCTCATCGGGGAAGCCGAGAGAAGGCGGCGAGCATGCCGTTACACGCGAGTAGATTACACTCTTGCTGGTGTTGTGTTTGTTCGTGGCGAGATGCGACCGTGATACCGCTTGTGGTAAGAGGTCGGTAGTCTCGAGTCCATCGCAAGGCTGAATTACACTCTCGAAGCCACGAGAAGGGAGTGGTTGCGAAGGAAAAACGCCTCGTCGTGGCAGGCTGCAGCCATGGCCGATCACGAGTTTTAGTCGGATCTAGCGTCGCTCCATATCCCGATCTTATCTCGCCTAAGCCGCGAATGCTGGGCCTCTCGGCGCTGGTGCTTGACATGTGCGTGGAGATGACAAGAGTGCTTGGTGTGTCAAGAATTCGACCAAGTCCTTCTTTGCACTCTTAGCCATTGGACGTGACCTTTGCTTGGGAGATGGAAGTCGCGAAAGTCAACATCACGACATTCGATGTTCGTTATACGATGGGGGCTGAATTAACACCCATGCCATCTCCCGCAGAGCCGCACCATGTTGCCTGCCGATTAACCCGAGACCGTTACGTCGTCCCGCCCATTTTCGCTACGCTTCAGTCCGATTCAGGCAAACCGACGACGCGCATTTCCAAGTGACATCAAGCCTCCCCTCGGAATCTCCACGCTCGGCCCCAGACGACTTGGGGATGCTTGGGGCTCGCGTCTGGCAATCTGTATGGTCGCGACACACGCTCTGACCGCGGACGGTGGAGACTGCACCACTCCTCCGGACGCTCTCGGGGCCATTCTTCGATCGGCCAAGACATGAACATGCTGTTTAGCAGGCGTTGCAGGCCACATGGTCGTGGGGAGTTCGCCGCTACCCATGCAGAGAGAGTTTCGACCGGCCCATGGGTGTTGCACGTCGTGTCGATGCTCCGTCCTTTTTATATGTCCGTCTCCGCCAGTCCACATGTCTCTCTCTTTCCTCTTTTGATCTGTAGACACGCGACTACCCATCGCTCTTCTTTCACTTTTGTCTAGACTCTCACAAGTCTTGACCAACACCGCAACGATGCTTGGAGTTAAGAAGTACTACGGCCTGCGAGGCGGCAGCCTCGCCTATGCAATCTCATTCATTGCTGGCCTGGATTTCTTGTACGTTCAAAGAAACACTTTGCAACCAACATCGAGCAATGCTGACAGTGTTCACAAAGACTCTTCGGTTACGACCAAGGTGTGACAGGAGGACTCTTGGATCTTCCCAGTTTCGTCAAATACTTCCCGTCGATCGACACTACCTCCTCAGCCACTTCCGACCTCCCGTCCTCTACTCGCTCGACATACCAAGGCATTGCCGTGGCTTCCTACAACTTGGGCTGCTTCTGCGGTGCTGTATTCACCATCTTCGTCGGAAACACACTTGGGCGCAAGAGGACCATCTTCTATGGATCGATCATCATGACAATTGGCGCGCTGCTTCAATGTACATCCTATGATCTCCCTCAATGGATTATTGGACGACTTGTCACTGGATGGGGCAACGGAATGAACACCTCGACAGTCCCTATGTGGCAATCAGGTATTTGGAACTCCTCCCGTCTCCACTCGCACTTGTTGCTAATCAGCAAGTCCAGAGACATGCCCTCCCCACCAACGTGGAAAGCTTGTCATGATTGAAGGCATGTTGATCACCGCCGGTATCACTCTCAGTTACTGGATTAACTATGGCTTGTAAGTCTTAGAATATTAAACATGCACTAAGAACAAATCACTGACCAATCCCAGTGCTTGGATTGGCGAGAATGAGGTTGCTTGGAGGTTCCCTCTGGCCTTCCAAATCTTTTTCTGTCTGATTATCTTCGGAATGATCTTGAACCTGCCCGAGAGCCCCCGTTGGCTTATCATGCAGGGCAGAGAAGAAGAGGCCCTGGAAGTCCTGGAATATGTCAACGACTTGCACCGCGACGACCCTGCAATCATCACCGAATTTGATGATGTGAAGCAGACCGTCATCGAAATGTCAAAGGGCTCTTACCGCAGCTTGTTCGAGATGACCGAATACCGCGAGTTCCACAGAGTTATCCTCGCCTACGTCAACCAGATGTATCAGCAGATCTCTGGTATCAACTTGATCACGTACGATGCACCTGTTGGAAGTTCTCTGGATACACACTGACGATTAATACAGATACTATGCCCCCACACTCTACGCAGGCATTGGTCTCGGACAAAATAACTACCCCAAGCTTCTTGCCGCATGCAACGGCACGGAGTATCTCATGGCATCGTTCATCCCCATCTTCATTGTCGAGAAGGTCGGCCGCCGTCCTCTCATGCTCTTCGGTTCCGCAGGCATGGCCCTGTCGATGGCCGCTCTTGCAATCTCGAACTACTACGTGACCAAGGATCCGAACAACATTAACGCCCAGGCTGGAGTCGCACAAGCCGTTTTCCTCTTCGTTTTCAACAGCTTCTTCGCCGTTGGCTGGCTCGGAATGACGTGGCTGTGAGTTCCAACTTCCTCTTCGGCAGAATGCTTGACCGCAATGCTGACTAGGTTTACAGATACCCGGCCGAAATTGTCCCTCTCAAGATCCGCGCGCCAACGAACGCCCTCGCCACCTCCGGCAACTGGTAAGTTGGCCAAGATGCGATCTCGAACCTTCACTTATTAATTCAAACTTAGGATCTTCAACTTCATGGTCGTGATGATCACGCCTGTCGCTTTCGATACCATTGGCTACCAGGTAAGTTCAGACATGCTCTTCTTCGATAGAGCAAAAGAGCCAAAATTTTGACTTCCTATTCCAGACCTATATCATCTTCGCCGTGATCAACGCCTTTATTTTCCCCACCGTCTACCTCTTCTTCCCAGAGACGAGATACCGATCCCTTGAAGAAATGGACATGATCTTCAAGAAGACCACAAACGTCTTCAACGTGGTTCCCATCTCCATCAAAGAGCCCTTCATGTACGACAAGAATGGCGCTAGGAAGCAGGAGTTCCTGGAGGCGGGCATGAACCGTAGGAACGGTTCTGTTGCGGCGCAATTGGAGGAGAACGAGAAGAGCGAGAAGGCGAGGGCGGCGGGGAGGTTGGAGAGTGACAACAACAGCGAGGAGAGGAAGGAGGTCTTGTAGGGAGGTCACCGTGCTGGCGTCTCCGACTCGCTTTGCCATTTCGACTTGCTCATGATTGATCATCTGAGATGAAGTTGTAGATGATAGATTTCACACGACTTTGAAATGCAGATACCCCGTTTTTCCTTTTCGAAATGCCCTACGTTGGTATAGCCTGTCCCGGCAGATAACACTCAATTCTAAGCACAATCGAACTCTCCATTACAACACAGCAGCCCAGTCAACAAGCACCTCCGGCAAAAGCAATGGACATGGAACCGATCAGCTCACCAACATCAGACTACAAAGGCCATCCCGGCGTCCGCAAGCGAAAACGTCCCAACCGCCCCAACGACGCTGTCTACCCAGGCGAAGAAAAAGACGAAATCGAGGTCGAGCAGCTCGAAGCCCTGCAAACAATGGTGGAAGAGATCGAAGGGAAGATGAAAGTATTGAAAGACATGATCAAGTTGGTGGTGAGATTTTATTTTTCTCGAACGCTTCTGGATGCTCCTCTCTCTCTCTCTCTCTCTCTCTCCCCCCCCTCTCTATCTCTAATGACTTAGGTGCTGGAACGCTGGTTGCTGACGGGTTTGGCATCCATACGGTAGTCGCAGAGTGCACGGCCTGTTGAACAGGAAATCTACCAGAGAGAAGTTCTGGAGGCTGATCCGTATGCCGATTCCGTTGATACCGAGGCCGATTCCGATGAATTAAATTCGGGGTCGTCAGGAGGGAGTGTTGGTTAGTTACCTTGGAGGCTGGATCGTATCATATGGCTTCGAGCAGTGGTGTCGATTTCATCCTCAAAATCGGTGGTTCCCTTTAGAATTAATGCCTGTAATTGCCATGGCCGCGAGCGAGGATTGGCCCAATGCATGTGCATCGGGCACGCGGGGAAGGGTTTTTTGGATCCCTTCTTTTCCTTTGCCATTCGCGAGGAAGATCAAGGAATTGGTAGGTTGACTCTTTCTCCGAACTATCCACCAACTGCAATAAATGCGCTGTGATCCATGTGATCTTCGGTGTACCGTCATACATGAAGACGAACACGGATGGGCTGGAGAACATCCCTCTTGCAACCCGTACCGAGCTCGTGAACAACTTGATAGATGCGCGCGAGCGAGTCGAGTGTGTTGCGCGCCATTATTGCCGACGCCGCTTGAACTGATACATTGACTAAAACCGCATTACTGCCCGTATCCTTAGTGTTTTAGTACTGTACAAAAGGTAAAACAAAAGCAGGCTACTCAAGCCCGTATGTACTGCGTGTCTGCAAGCCGTTATAACTCAAATTCATAAGCTTTGCGAAAGGGTATCGAAAAATTCGCGCGTTTGCGGATAGAAAACGTCTTGCAAGAGATGAGATTCCATAACCGAGCGCAAAGAATCCCAAGTAGTCAAGCCTGTGGCTTTCAGCCAAGGAATGAACAAAGGGTCTCGCGATGGATCTCGTGAGATAGCAGCGAGGGTGACTCGTGCCCAAACAGCTGCATACTGGTACTTTGTTCCGATGAGGGAATCAGTGTCCAGGTGGATGCAAGACATGGCATGCACGTCCGCGGCGCCCATGATGTCGAGATATGTCTTGGCCTTGTACATGTTGTGGCACAGGTGCGAGTGACGGCAGAGGATGATAAGGGTCGCGGCGCGCACGTGCAGCAAGGCAGTGAGTTCCGCGGCGTCCCAATGGCCTTCGAATGTTGCCGAGGGCTCGATCGATTCGCCGTGATGTGGAGTCCAGGATATGGTCTTGAGTCCTTGGTTGCGGATGAATTGTAGTGAGCCTGGCTGCCGAGGATCGAAATGTGTCGTGTCGCGGACGATGGCGAAGAGGCTCTTCACCTCGGGGGCAAAGACCGGCGAGAAGACGTCGAACCCAGACCCGATGTTCCACACTTGTGAGGGCTTTGAGCTGCGCAAAGGCGCTTCTATCGTGAGGTTGTTTAGTTGCTCGCGTAATGATTCAAAGGCAAAGTCTCGCATCATCGCAATGCTGTTCTCCTCGAGGTCGAGCGGTGCCCCGAAGATCCCGCGATATGCTTTCATGTGGATTTCGTAAGACTCTCGGTCGCCAAAGCGTAGCTCCCAACCCGCAAGCAGCGCAACAGCCATGGAGACCCAGTGTTCGCCCTCTGAAGACGCGATCGAGGACCGTACAGCGTCAAGTGAAGCACCTCTCATGAACGCCATACCCACGCCGAGTTTGACGTCGGCATACGAGAGTCCGCAAGTGTTGCTGAATGTTCCTGCTAAGAAGAGGGTCGCTTGGAACAGCGCAGGGCTAATGGTGAAGGCATCGCGCATGTCTGACCGGATGTTCGTCTGTGCCAGAGTCGTTTCGCGTAGAGCTCTGGTCAACCAGTGCTGCTGTGACCGGAGGGCGCCGACCACGCTTACGAACTGTTGGAAGTCCACGTCCTGAGGAGCGTCTGGGTGCGACTGGCTTAACAGGGCCCGAAGACGTTCAGCTTGCACAAGCACATCTTCACGCCCACCCCTCGGCGTCGACTGAGTACTGCTGGAAGGTGGCGTGACCATCTGCTGGGGAAGCACTGCCGGCTCCCGTCGTGCTTTTGCAGCCATTGTTTCGCGGCGTTGCGTCGCACTCGAACGGGAGGCTTGGGCGCGGATTTTGCGCCGATTCGCCGCGTTTGCGTTTGCGTTGGTGGAGCCATTGCCTCCTGGCCGGGCGGGATTCCATGCTATCAAGCTGTTGTCGAGATCAATGTGTAGGGCGGTTCGCTTCGCAGAAGAAGGCTGCGAGTTGCCCTCGCTCGAGGAGGAGTCGGACATTCGTGGTGGCGCCACCGGACGCACGCGCCGGCTGAAGTTGAATCGGACTCGGTCTCCGACAGGGCAGCACTGAGGTTCACGCGTCTCTGTATCCGCACCTAGTGTACCGATGGAACATGACAACTCAGTACTGAAGGGGACTGCAGTAGTGCTATGTCAAACCAGGCGCGCGAACTGCTGCGTGGAGTTCGCCCGGCACCAGGAGTCGCTAGAGCCCAAGCGTGAGGAGTCGGTCGGAGTCGGATGTGGAGCGAGTGTTCAGCTGTCAGAGCCGATCGATCACATTTTAGGTACTCTATCGCAAACGCTGGGCAGAATTCAATAATGATACGTAGCTACGTAGGTAAACCTTCGACATTCTGCATCCCACTTTCGATACGAGAGTGTAATTCACGACCATTGATATCTTCACGACGATTTTGACGTGAGGAGTAAGTGAACCGTTATCATGGCTATTATTGACACTATGTTTTCGTAATCCCAGCAGGAGGCGCATGTAAAAGACCAGACGACATTTACATGGCGTTGAGCTTGGCCTCCGCTTCCTTCTTCGCCTCGTCAGAGACGTTGGGGTTGTGCATGGCACTGTTGCACAAAGAAAGATTAGCAAACACTCCTCACATGAAGGCCACGGCGAGCATGTGTTCTGACTTACGCCTTCAAACCGCCAGCAACATTGCCCAGGTTCTTGCCCTGAGGACCGTGTTCGAGGTCGTAGAGCTTCTTCTCAGCTTCCGCCTTGGCCTCGTTGGAAGTGTTGGGGTTGCTGATCGCACTGAATAGAACAATACCGTATCAGTACATCATGCGCCAGTATGCAAAACGACTTCTCAACAGTGTCAAACATACGCCTTGAGGCCTGCGGCAACGTTGGCCGGATCCTTGTGCTGCTCCGAAGGGATCTTGGACTCGTAGTCGAAGGACTTGTCTCCGAGAGCCTTGAGCTGCTCGCGCGCGTGCTCTTTGCCTTCGGGGGTGGTGTTGTCGTTGCTGAGGGCACTGGAGAAGGCGGAGTTAGAGACGATGTTAAAGGATGTTGTATTGTATTGTATTGTATCGCAGAACTTACGCGTGCAGACCGCGGATCTTGTTGGCCTTCTCGTCGGCGTTGAGGTGCTCCATTATGGAAGATGTGGTAGAGGTTGGAGGTTGGAAGTTGTGAGTGTTGAATTATTCAGGAGAGTATTGTGAAAGTAAAGAAGAGCAGTTGATATTATCACTAGCTAACAAATCTCCAGCTGCGGCTTCCGTTTGTTTATTATACCTGCCCTGCCAGTTACCATCCTCAAGCACCTTCATGCGACCTATGTGGTCATCCGCACACCCTGCCGCTGCCTGGTGAGTGGGCCAACTACCAAGTTTATTGATGGGCTATAGCATCATAGGGCGAGGGGTTCCTGCACCCCTAGTGCTCACGCTAGGAAATACAGTAGCTTGTAACAGCAAACGCGTTGTCGGTGTTGGTTCAGAGTTGTGCTTGTCCACGCGCCATGTGGAAGGCGCCAGTCGTATGTGGCGTATTCGCTGTCTCCCCCCGTAACCTCACCCTCGCTAAATTCCTGGCGGCCAAGTGATTAGACTTTGGAGGTTGAAACGGTCATGCTGGGCATTGCAGTTGGATCGCGATCGATGTTCCATGAGGCCAATGATTGATAGGTTATTGTGTCCTGACTGTAGGCAACTGCAGGCAGCTGCAGGCAATTCATGAGACACGCATGAATATCACAGAAACGGTGCATTGGGTATTCGTCAGATAATCTACTTTCGCAGGCAACAAGCTCAATCCCAGTACTTGATCACACCATTCACATCACCAGTCACCACTTTACTGGTCTCCCTCGGATGCCACTTCGTCGTGATGATCGCCGAATCACTCGCCTTGATCTTATGCCACATCTTGCAAGTCTTCCAGTCCCAAAAGCAGACAAATCCACCCGAATCTCCACTGGAAACAATCCCACCGTCAGGCGACACATCAACGTCAATAGCGTAACCGGCATTGTTGTGCCCTCTGAAGTCCTTCTTGCGGTTTTGGCGGATCTTGTCGCCTGCCGAGTAGACCTTGATGGTGTTGTCGGAGGACTGCAAGAGAATGTAGCCTTTGGGGTGTGTGGCTGATTTGACCATTGGGAACATGTAAGGCTCGGCGATGAACTTGATGGGGACGGGGATACCGTACTCCCATGCACGCAGAGACTTGTCGTCGGAAGTTGTGACGAATCGGCGGTTCTCGTCGCAGAATGTGATGGTGTTGACAGGTCCGAGATGGTGATCGTATTCTTGTACGGGCTTCTTGTCTTCTGCGCGGGTGTCGAATTGTACAATCTTGTTGTCGTGCATACCAGCCAGGAACTCCTTACCTGGTGCATCGTCCGGTTGCCACCGCACGACATGTGGTGTGGAGCCTGTACTGAACCGACCTGTGCACTGTCCGGTCTCTGTATCCCATACTTTCATCTGTTTGTCGTAAGAAGCAGTCACAAACTTGGTGCCGTCCGGTGTGAAATCGACGTCGACTGTGCTCTTGGTATGGCCAGAGTATGTCCTCAGGAGCTCTCGGTTGTGGTAAACATCCCACAGTTTCACCTTGCCATCCGCAGCAGCACTCAACAGCAGATGTCCGCTGTTGGGAATGAACTTGAGACTCGTGAGAGCCTTCTCGTGAGCGTTCTTCCCATGCGATTTGAAAGTATGCACCAGCTTCTTCGGGGTGTAGCATTTGAGATCCAGATTTTCCATGTCAGACACAAGATCCACATCCAAGTCCTGAGGCACATGCATATACGTTCGTCCTTGGTAGTCGCGCTCTTGAGTGCCCTCGAATGTGCTCGTCTCCTTCTCTGCGCTGGTCTCGGAATATGAGGTGCCGGCGAATGTCCCTCTGCCTGGCACAGCAGCAATCGCATCCTCCTCGTACACAACCTCCTCACCACTCTCGTCGCCAGACACCTCCACCTCCTCGCCGCTGTCGCTGTCGATCATGCGCTCCTCGTACTTTGCCCATGGCCCTTTGTATGCGCCCGTACCGTAGACTGTCCCGCTGTCGCCTTTGGTCTCGCGCTTGCGTTTCTTTCCAACTGATTGCTGGCTCTGGACTTCGCGATGAAGGCTGCGGAAGCTTTGTTCCGATATGGCGATCTCTTCGGCGTATCCAGTGGGCACCTTTCCTTTTGTTGAAGTCTTTCCCACCTCTCGTGCAAGGTCTGCGCTTCGTGATGGCGGCGCATTTGCACCATTACGTGCAGGAACAAGTGACATCTCGGAGGACTGTAAGTAGATGTGGTTCGTGTTGCACTGAATGGAGAAGAAACAAATGTCACTCTGAAGGCGGTCGTTGGCAGCAGCCGGTTGGTTGCGCTGCGCTGGAAAGTCCGAAGCGCGAGTCAGGCATCTGATAAGGCACGATATTTACTCACCGAGCCGAGTGAACTATGATACATTCACACGGTGTTTGACCAGGTTAATTCTGATGTGATGCACATGACATTATGATTCAAAAGTACTCTATCTGCGTCATTACGCTTTACCGCTTTCGTTAGGCCGCCGAGTACCATGCAGGCATATACATTTTTCTCGTGATCGCGTATCCTCCATCTTGTTTCTTCTTCCGCCAGCATTCTACTCTCCTCATGACCGAAGGCCGTTCAAGTCATCCAGAGTCTTCTCACCTCCTCCTGTTGTTGCGCACTGTAAAAGTTCCTTGCCAATCTTGCGTTTCCGAGCGGATCGACTCAGTAAGACGTCCACACTAGCTTGCACGCGTTTTAACGCCTCTCGTCCCTGATAAGAGCGACGATCATGGAGTAGAGGTAGAAGAAGAACATCAAAAGGTGGAAACCGAGCTTGATGAAAGACTCCTTCTTGTGCACGTTGAGCTTCCTGAAGATCTCCGTAGCGTCGAGCAGGTGCTGGTTCTCGAAGATCCTGTTGTTGCGTTTGTTAATGTTGGCTCATGGTCAAAATAAGCCCAATCGCTAGTCGCAAGAACTCGCGACCCAGTACAAAAGGGAAATACGTACTTCTTCGCGTTCCAGGCCAGGAGGGGCAGGTTAAGGATGAGCGGCACCCAGTAGCCGTTGATCAAGAACAGGAAGGTCAGGAAAGCGTGGACACCGGCCTCGGGGACGATGTACATGTTCAGGCGGTTGCAGAGATCGATAGGGTTGATATAGTCGCATTCCAGGTCCGAGTACATGATCGTGAAGAACACTTGCAGGAAGAGGTTGACTGCATTGAGCAGGACAGAGAGGAGGAACAACCTGCATCAGTGTTAGCTGGTGCGCAGTGGTATGCTGTATTGTTTGAAGCCGTCGTACCAAGCTTCTCCGGTCATTTTGGCGGTATTTGTGGTGTGATGGTAGGAGGGTAGGTTGTGGCGTCTCTTGACTAGGGATGCTGTGCGCGCAGATGTGTAATGCTACGTTTCTGTCCAACTATCCGTGCGACAGCTGTGGTCTTGAGCGCGTGGCTTTGGTTGGGAAAAGCGGGTGCCTTCGTCGTGGGGCGGGTATGGCCTAGCGGGAGAGGTGGAGGTGGAGGTGCGGTGTGAGGGAGCGGTGGCAGTGGTGGACAGTAGTGCGATCGTAGACAGTAGTCAAACAGACGAGCAAGCTGTGCTTCTTGCAGACACGCAGGAGCTTGTTTGGGCGAGTGAGGTAATGATGGCTTCTTCCAGCATCGCATCGCGGTTGGTCGTGCCACTTGTGCGGGCCCTGCCTGCCCGCCAAGCCCAGCATCATCTTGCTTCCCAACTCCACCCCTGCAGTCGGTGCGCAGACAAGCGTCGACCTCAGGAGAGCGTGCTGTTGAAAACACCTTGAAAGACACCCTTTGGAACAACGTCGACAAGACCCGCCTACGCAAGTATGGCCCCTCTCGCCGCCTTCTTCTCGAGACCATGGGCAGTTCTTGGTGCCTCTATCATCCTTCGTCTAGGTCTCATCTTTTACGGACGCTGGCAGGATGCCAACAGTCCAGTGAAGTATACGGACATTGACTACCTGGTCTTCACCGACGCCGCTCGTTATCTGTCAAGTGATAGCTCACCCTACGAGCGAGCAACCTACCGATACACGCCGCTCCTTGCCTGGCTACTTTATCCGACGACCTGGGGCGGCATCTGGTTCGAGTTTGGCAAAGCTCTCTTTGCGGCAGGCGATGTAGTCACGGGATGGCTGATCTTCCGCATCTTATGCGGCAAAGGCACGAGCGTCGAACGATCGATGAAATTCGCCTCCATCTGGCTCCTCAATCCCATGGTAGCGAACATCAGCACACGTGGCAGCTCAGAAGGCTTGGTCGTAGTCATCGTCGTTGCACTGCTTTGGGCAGCACTGCAAAAACGAACCATGCTTGCAGGCTGCCTCCTTGGGTTTGGTGTGCACTTCAAAATCTACCCGTTCATCTACGCTGCCAGCATTTTCTGGTGGCTTGATGGAGCCGATACCAAGCGAGGTTCAAGCTTGCTCCAAGGACTGCTAAACTATGAGCGTGTGACGCTCGCAGTGTCGAGCTTTCTCACCTTCATGTTGTTAAACAGCGTGATGTTCATGCAGTACGTTTTCACCGCTCGCCACTCAGCAATGATAGACACTGAACCAAGGTAGGTATGGAGAGTCTTTCGTTGAAAACACCTTCACTTATCATTTGAGTCGCCTTGATCACCGCCACAACTTTTCGATCTACAACACTCTACTGCATCTCAGTTCTCAGCAGCCCTCCCAGACTGGCATCCGTATCGAGTCCCTTGCATTCATCCCGCAGATCCTGCTCTCACTGGTCGCGATACCTCTCTCATTGGCCAAGAAAGATCTTGCCAGCACCATGCTTGCACAGACACTTGCCTTTGTTACATTTAACAAAGTCTGCACGAGCCAGGTAAGAATCTTCGGAGTCTCTGATCTGGGAGCGATTATTGACTTTATGACGATAGTACTTCCTCTGGTACATGGTCTTCCTGCCATTCTACCTCCCCGACTCATCACTGCTTCGACGCCCAGCTCTGGGATCTACAGCTCTCGGAATGTGGATCGTAGGGCAAGCCTTGTGGTTGCAACAAGGGTACGCGCTCGAGTTCTTGGGTAATTCAACGTTCGTCCCGGGTCTGTGGCTGGCTAGCGCCGTGTTCTTCGGCGTGAACTGTTGGATTCTCGGAGTCGTTGTGGCGGATGTCCGAGCTTATGGAAAGCAGCCGAGTAAAGTGAGGTAGCGAGGCCGACCAGATCTCCGTAATGCGGAGCAAGGATTGAATCGAAAGTTGGCACTGTGGCCTATCCGCCAACAGCTTTAACACAACCCATAGCAGCGCCCGCAGCGACACTCCCCAACACCACCATTTGCAAACCATCTTTCAAACACACTCTCCAATCCTTCTCAGCCATCAGCGCCGTCTTGACCCATCCAAACGCAAACAGCGTCACAATCATGACAACCACACTCCCTACAAAGGCCACCCTCATTTCCTCAAATAACAGATAAGGCACCAAAGGCACCAACCCTCCCGAAAAGTACCCTCCTGAAATCGTCGCCCCGCTCCTCACGGCCCTCGCGATCGTAACCTCCTCTCTCACAAGCCCCCTCTGAAACCTCATCAAAAACTCCACCATTTTCTCCGGTCTCTCCATCAACCCATCCACCAACCCCTCCAGCACCTCATCACTAACCGCGTAATCGCCAAACGTTTCCCTCACAGCATCACCAGCTCCTTGCGGATCCTCCTCTACCATACTCCGCACTTGGGATAGAGCGGCTTGGTACCCTGCCGCTTCGCTGCGCGCTGCCAAGTAGCCGCCTAGTCCCATGGAGATTGAGCCGGCTATCAGTTCTGCGAACCCGCCGTAGATTACGAGCTTTGGGTCGTTGAGGGTTGAGAGACCGGCGGTTAGGGCGAAGGGGACTGTGAGGCCGTCGGAGAGGCCGATTGTGAAGTCGGCTATGGTGCGGGGGTTGACGGTGAGGTTTCGGGGGCTGTAGGTGGTTGGTTTGGTGTTTCGCTTTTCGCTCATGGGGTGATTTGTTGTTGTGGGGGTTTGTGATTGTCCGGCTTCTGTGGATGGGAGTGCTGTGTAGTGTCTCGTTTGGGTGGGTTGTGGGAAGAGCCAGGATTTGAAGAGGGTTAGGGACATCTTGTGTGCGTGGTTGGTGTTGGTTAGTGTGGTGGATTGTCAGATCAATGTGGATGGAGTGGTCTTGTTGCAGTTGGAATTTATCTTGAAATGCCAAAGTATTTTGTCAGAGTCGTTTGTCAACAGTGGAGAGTGGGGAGGATGAGAAAGTGCGAGGTTCCAACATTTAGTATCTGTGAGGTCGCCACGTGGGACGATCGCCCGCCGTCCGACCCAGTTTTACTCACACACCATGATGCCCGCGCCCGTGGAGCGTAGATCACAGGCATTCGGGCGCACCGTCGATCGGATGCGGTTTCTACGACTGAGTGTGGAAGTCGGTTGCACAGCTTGGTATGGTAGTTGAATGAGAAACACGGCTGTAATACGACACTCCCGTCTCGAGCGGGCTAAAGGCGAGTTTCACAAGTGCAATTCAAAGGGACTTTTATCTCTATCTAAGCGGCGAATACTAAGAGAATGCAGAGATAGCATTACTACTCAGTTCTGGGCGTCGTTCACGTTGTATCCCGGAGGCGGGTGCTGGCCGTCAGGAGTCTCATCGCTGGTAGAGTAGTAGGTCGAACTGTTTACTCCACCCCATTTCTCGACAATGGAGGGCAAAACAGTCCTTCCAGAACGAGGAGACTCGATGTTGACATTAGGCACCGGGTAAGGAGCGGCCTCGAAATTCTCGTTGAGAGGTCCGGCATAGCTGCTGTTGTAGAAAATCTTCGGGTCATTGCCAGTGGCATCAGTGTAGTGGCGAATGTGATCGCCGGTCTTCTTTCCGACAAAGTCGAAGACGTTGGCACCGACGTCGAAGCGGCCCAGAGTATGCAGGTCCCAGTTGGCTTCGACGGTGCTGAGCTCGGAATAGTGGTTGTACCAGTTCTTGTCGGTGGTTCCGACGAGCTTCTCGGGGACGGCGTCACCAAGCATCAGGCTGAAAACGCGGTTGCTCTTCGGGTAGGTCTCACTTTCGTCGAAGGTGATAAGGACGAGGGTGCGGCTCCAGAAGCTGGACTCTTTGTCGTTGATCAAGGGCTCGAGGAAGTCGCGGCACCATTTTCCGGCGACGGAGACGGAGGTGTCGTGTCCATCACTTGTCTGTGTGGATATTAGTCCGTAGTTCATAATGAATTCAAGGGGTCTCGTACCATGTTAGGAGTGATGAACATCCACTGAGGCAGCTTGCCCTCGGCCAGATCCTTGTGGAACATCGAAGCATCCTTGTTTGTCATGGAGATATTCTTCTGGTTGGCCAGGCGCTCAGGCGTAGTGTTTGCGTCGAAGATGATCGTTGGGTGATGCTTTCTCACGTAGTCGTTGGCCTTTGTCTTTTGGTTGACATAGCCCTTGCCCTCGAAGCCCGAGTAAGGCATGTCTTCCTGGTAAGTCGACCAGGAGATACCCTTGTCCTCGAGCAAGTCTACAAGCGTGGAAACGTTGGCATCAATTCGCTTAAAGTCATCGTTATCACAGCCAAAGGTGTCTCCGCCGACGGCTGCGATGTAGTTGGGCATGGACGGGTGAGTCACTCCGAACATGTTGGAAACGCTGATTCCCTGGGACGCGAGCCATTGAAGGTTAGGGTCTCCAAAAGCGTTATCGTAGTCGGTGTTCTCGAGCCAGATCGAGACATAGCGATCGAAGACCTGTTGTGAATTGTCAGACGTGTGATGGGATTGAGGTACGACTCTGTTGAACGAACCTTGCCCTTGACGTTGGACGTCGGTTGGGAAGTCTTTGCAGTAGCTTGAGCAGCGGCCACACTGGCACTCTGAGTAGCAGTGTAGATGTCTGCTTGTGCTGCCACGCCCGCGATAGCGAGTGCACTAATAACGAGTGTGTTCATCTTGAGAGGTGTCGGTCACGTCCAAGAGAGAAAGTGTGCAATAAGGAAAAGAGACGGTCGGATCCAAGGTCAATAAGACGAGCCATCGTCTATATACTATCTTAAACATAGTATCGCTACGAACGCTCCAACGTGGAAACCTGCACGCCACTGTGGAGCGGAATGCGTGTTTGCAGATGGGAGCCAGGTAACCTAGAGTCCTAGACGGTAATGCCGGGCACCCGTGTCTTCGACTAAAATGATGGTCAGCAAAACAGACAGACTGATTGGCCAGCATGACCTTGGATGCAACCACGTGCATGCAGACGAGAAAGGGTATTGTCACAAAGCATTTGCCCTGGATGCTAAGCAAGGCTAAGACGGCAACAAGCACCTTACCACACCAGCCAAGCGAGAAGTCAAATGCAGTGACATTCTCCCTCCCGTGTCGTGTTCTGCAGCGAGTGGCCGTCGTCGGTCGAAGCTGCGTCGGACTAGATACTCCTCTGCAGACCGAGTCGAAGGATGTTCGAGAAGGCCTGACCACGATGCCAAGGCAAGACGTTTGATTGGGCGAATCAACAGCAGATCGGCGCAGCTCGGCAATGCAATCGACCACTCTCGCCCTTACCGAGAACCTGCACCTCTCAACGTCAATCTTTCACTCGCACCAAAGAGGAAGGCGAATGGAATGGCCGGAGATATCGCTTCACTTGCGGTGGCAAGCATGGTGCCACGGTGCTCGCCTGCGGTGCCGTTCCTCCAAAGAAAATCTTTGCACGCATAGCCCACGTGCTAGTCGACACTCGTCACAATCGATTCTCTGGCATTCAGTCTGGGCCCTGTAAACGGAATAAGCGATCGTAGTTGACTATCTAGGAATTTGGGCTGTAGCTTGCCTGGACTCTTTTCCCAGCGCAAGTCTTCTCGCAGGATCTGGCCGACAACACGATGAGACGCTCTCTCGAGGACGAAGAACACGAACCCTCCGAGAAGTCTTCACTGGATATCGAGTCGTCAGCCGTGGATGACGAACAAGGACGGGGTCTGTTGGGCGAGTCCATCAGGAACCAAAAAGATGAAACCAGATCCCAAGCTAGGCTCAGAAGTCGCAAAGCCTTTGTTTGGTGGACAATCTGTTTTGCCACGACTGCAGTCTGCCTGGCTACCGCACTGTGGACTCTGATGCGAAACGCAGTTCCAAAAGGTGACCACACATCTCGGCCTGAGATAACAAGTGACGACTACGTTCTCGATCCGAAATGGGACTATGCCGCCTCCCCACAGCGGAGAGAATATCGCTGGACAATCCAAGATCATATGCACAACCCAGACGGCATCTACAGACCTATGATTCTGGTGAACGACCAATACCCTGGCCCGCTTATCGAAGTCAACGAAGGCGATACGATTGTCGTCCATGTCCAGAACCAGGCCACCAACGCTACTGCTATCCACTGGCATGGTATCTACCAGATCGGAACGCCACACATGGATGGAACCGTTGGTATCACGCAGTGTCCCATCGCTCCCGGCCGTTCGTTTACATATGAGTTCACTGCGACTGGACAATCTGGGACCTATTGGTGGCACGGACACCAAGGTCTCCAATCATCAGATGGACTTCACGGCCCTCTCATTATCCATGGAAAGGAAGAGCGAACGCTTCAACAAATCTCTTATGACACCGATCGTGTCGTACTTCTCTCGGACCACTATCATGACCTGTCTTCCGCGCTACTTTGGCAATATCTCATGCCGGACATGGAGAATGCGGAGCCAGTACCCGAAAGTGGGCTGATCAACGGGAAGAACATTCGTAGTTGTGATGACTATCCTGATCGACGTTGCGACAATACAACGTCCAATGTAGGGCATGCCAACCTTGTCCTCGATCGCAACAAGAACCATCGACTCCGGTTCATCAATGTTGGCGCCTTCGCAGAATTCTCGGTCCAGCTGGACGAACACGAACTCGCAGTGACTGAGGTCGACGGTACGGATGTACTTCCTGTGAGCTATCACCGCTTGAACATAAGCCCTGCACAGAGATACAGTGTCATCATTAGCAGTAACGTCACCTCTGCGGACTCTTACTGGCTGCGGGCCCGAATGATCACGAATTGCTTTACAGATCCTACCAAGACACTGCAGTCAGACACTTTGGCGGTTGTCAGATACGCTGACGGCGGAGATGCTCGTCCGACATCAAAAGACTGGACGGAGAAAATTGCCCAGGACTGCAAAGACATGAACACCACAGAGCTTGTGCCGGTCGAGACCGTAGCGGCATCCTCAGAGCCCGATGCTGTATTTTATTTGCGTTCCAACTTTGAGATTGGTGCATATCGATTGAGTCGCGGATTCTTCAATGGTACATCCTGGCGAGCACAGGCTGATAATCCGACATTGCACCAGTCTATCGATGGCTTGAACAGTAACGATGCGAATTACACAGCTCCGCATCAGCCAAGCATGCTTCCAGCTGACGATGGAGCTAACACGGCCTTCGTCAATGATCTGGCTTTCGAAATCGATTCTGAGCTGGTCATTCAAACCACTGGAGTACAGACTATAGACATCATGATCTCCAACTTCGACGACGGCGCCCACCCTTACCACTTACACGGCTACAAGTTCTCCGTCTTGGCTCAAGGGCATGGCCAGCCACCTCTCACGAGTGTAGGCGCCGCGATAAACCGCGAAAGCCTTTCGCCACTTTACGACAAGCTGGATCTTACCAATCCGCTTCGCCGAGACACCGCATCTGTAGAAGGCTACGGTTGGATACTGCTCCGAGTTGTCGCGGACAATCCCGGTCAATGGGCTCTCCACTGCCACGTATCGTGGCATGCGGAAGCTGGCTTGCTCATGCAGCTCCTAACCAATACCGATGGACTCAAAGGCATGAATCTTCCGCGCGCCAACCAAGACCTTTGCGCAGCAAATGGTATCAACAAGGGCATGGGACCGAAAGATGACGACTATGTTGAATTCGCTAAATGATTGGCTGGTCTATATCGTTGCGATCAAAGATTCTCTAACAAGCATACACACGGACTGGATTGCAGGCCAAAACATCCGGATGACGACAACCGAGAAGGGTCGTTAAAACAACGCTCAGCTGGCAAGTCCGATGTCCTGTCCCAGCCTTTGGTTGTTCAGAGCAGCCTGCATGTTGTCTAGTTGCTGCTGAACCATAGCCTGGTTCAATTGCACGTCCAACCTTCCCAAATCCTTGCTAGTCGGGCTGAGAAGGTGACCATGGTCATGAGTGTTTTGATGAATGGACCCATGCGCCGAATAAGAAAGTGGGCTCCGATTACCACTGACAACCTCACTCTTGGGCGGAGTGCGTTCGCTGTCAATCGACGCCGAAGAAGGATCAAGTTCTTCGCCATGGCTGTTGACCCGATGGGGACCAAGGCGGACTGGGTGGACCACAGTAGCAATACTGTTTAAAGAGCGCGAACTGGCGTGGCTGGTCCCACTCCACGTGCGGCCAAGTTTTGGACGAACATAGTCGACCCAGCTCTTGCGGGCATCGACCTCAATCGGTCCCTCGACTTTGCTCTTCGCAGCGATATCAATGCCCTTGTCACCCTTCTTCCAGTTAACCGGACACCCCTCACCAAACTCATCCTTGAAGATCAAAGCGTCCAGAATCCGCTGCGCCTCGTCCACAGAGCGCCCGACGTCCGCGTCATTGATCGTCATCGAGCGAATCATGCCCTTGGGGTCGATGATGAACAGCGCCCGCTCCGCAACGCCCTCATCTTCAATCAGTAAGCCGTAGTCGCGACTCAGCTTGTGGTTGCAGTCGCTGATCAGCGGCACGTGGACGCCTCCCAGCCCGCCTTCCATCTCGGAGGTGGCATTCCAGGCTCGCAGAGTGTACTCGCTGTCCGTGCTGGCGAAGGCGACGGCGCAGGAGCGGCTGTAGAGAAATTGTTGCAGGCGCGACGAAAAAGCTGTGACTTCTGTCGGGCAGATGAAGGACCAGGCTTTGGGAAAGAAGATCAGGATCAGCCAGTGCTTGGCTTGGGTGTAGGATGTCAGGGAGATTTCTGTTGTTGAGAGGTTCAGTACTTTATTTCGAGTCCGTTGAGGGCTAAATTCGATCTCACCTTTGATTCGGCCGTCTACGACGGCTTTGCATTCGAAGTCTGGCCCCGGCTGCCCGCCTCTGACTCGACTCTGGCTCGCCATCGTGTTTTGTGTGTTCAAAAGGTTCCGAGAAAATAGGGAGTTGCGGGCAGTCAATTGTCACAAGAGAGTACAGGACCAGCAGTTCAGGTCTCGACAAGATTTTGTTGAATTTTTACGTTCCATAGGCCAATTGGGCAGTTTTACAGTCACGCCACGCCACCCAAACAGTCCTGGGCTATATACCATCAATCGGAGCTCTGGTGAAGCATTTCCGCAACCAGCGAGGAAATGCTCCAGCTGTCCGGTAACAGTTGATCACCGATTCTAAACCTCACCATAGAAGGATCTCGAAAACAATGCTCTTTGTTCTATGAGCTCTGCGTAGGTAGCTGTAAACGTCGCCACTCACGCCGTTGGATCGGAATGCGGCGCGAACAATGACAAAGGGAATGATCGGGAAGCTCCCCGAACCTAACCTCGACTACTTGGTTGCTCAAGGTGATGTATGCGCAATATAATCGGTCAGTGTATGTAATCTAGATACAGACTGGATGATCAGACAGTATATGAATGCCACACGCCGCTTAGCCGATCCCTACAATAGTAAACTAGGTAGGGCTACTGTACAGGGAATTTCACAGTACCCCCGAGGTCTGAAGCCTGGCTCACCCAGGTGGCGTTGTAGATCAATTCAGTCCTGTCTAGATCACATGGTGAGATTTGCAATCGCCACCAAGTTTTTCAATCCTCTTTACCTGCTCAGGGCTTTCTCTTTGATCAGCCAAGCACTAAGTGCCGCGCCAGCAACGAGCCCGATCTGCAGGCCAAAAGCGTGAGAGGTACTCCCAGCATAGCAATCCGCCACCACAGCTCTCACCGCAGGCTTCAAGTCCTTCAAATAAGCAAGACTCTGACGGACGCGCTCGGCAATCTCCAACGCTTCTGCTTCGGGGAGCCCAAGCGTGGGCAACTTCTCTGTCAAATTCTTCCTCAGAGCCGAGTTGGCAACTGTCGCGCTCATCGCCACGCCAAAGACGCTACCCAGGCTGCGGAACAGGTAGCTGCAAGCGGTAGCGATGGCTTGGTCGTCTTTGGAGGCGTTGGCGATCAGGCCGATAAGTGTCGAGGTGACGCCAATACCGTTACCGAAACCGCAGAAGCACATGCCGATGATGATTCCGACGCTGCTGTGGAAGACCACGCCCGAACAGAGGAAGATGGCTGTCATGCCGAGAGTGAGACCAGTGTAGGCGGTGACTGTGAGCCAGAAGTAGCGGCCTGTCTTCTGCATGTAAATGCCTCCAGCGAGACTGCCCGAGACACCGCACAAGATGGCGGGGATGAGACGGAGGCCTGCGCCTGTAGCAGAGACATTGTCGACTGCTTGGAAGTATAGTGGTAAGTAGAACAGAGCAGCCAGCCAGCCCGAGAAAGAGAAGAAGTTGCATAGGTAGCATGCAAAGAGTGAGCGGTGGAAGATGATGTGTCCCGGAGCGAAAGGCTCCGCAGCTACCTTCATCTCGACCAATACGAAGATGATGAAGAGCGGTAGCGAGACGCTGAGGGAAATGATCGCGGTCTTTGAACTCCAGCTGACGTTGCTCCCACGGTCAAGACCGAACAGAAGCGTGAAGATGGCGCAGATCAAGATAGCTGCGCCGAGGAAATCGATCCTTCTTATCTGTGTTTTCCAATGGCTGCTCTCTGTCTTTGGCAGCTTCAACACAAGACTAACAGCAACGAACGCTGCCAGACAGAGTGGCGCTTGGATTAAAAAAGCCCATCGCCACCCAATGGAGTCTGCCAGTATACCGCCAAGAGGAGCGCCTGTGCTCGCGCCTGTTGCATAGATGATGTTGACGTATCCCTGCCACTTGCCACGCTCGCGGAGAGGTACCATGTCTGACAGCAGGATAGACACAACGGTAGTCATGCCGCCGCCTCCAATGCCCGAAAAGGCGCGTGCCGCGATCAGTTGACCCATGTTCTGCGCAAGACCGCAGAGAAGACATCCAATGCCAAAAACCGAATAGCCAAAAAGAAGACACGGCTTGCGGCCGAAGATATCCGAGAGCTTGCCATACAACGGCTGGAAAGACGTGAGTGTCAGAAAGTAGGCTGTGGCGATCCAGGATACCAAGCTGAGGGAGTCTAGTTCTGAGCCGATTTTGCCGGACGAGGATACGATGATTGTCTGGTCTGCAGCGGATAAGAAGACACCGATGGCGATTGCAGGGAATATGTATTTCATGCGCGACTTGACTTCCGGCAAGCCTTCGTTGCGGCCTTCGATGTCTTGTCGCTCCAGTCCATCGGCGTCGTTGTCGGCGTCCACGGCAGGTTCTGGTGTGGTCAAGGTGCCATTTCCGGTAGTCTTAGAGCCATCGATTGTAGCATCGCCTTCCACTGTGGCATCGTCCCGAGATAGAAGTGGGCTCCGTTCGGTGGAAATGCCATCAGGCGTCGAGTCTTGATGAGGCGGCATCACGCTTCTCAATCAGCGCTCTTTCTGCTAGCGAGAGGACAATGAGAGTGTAAGATGTAGGGGAAAAGACATCCATCACGCCATAAATATGAACAATCTTCAATCTTTACTAATAGAGGAGCGAAGGGTGGGTCTTGAAGATAGCCGGTCCCGGCATCCGTTATCGTTATCAGAAGCCGAGTGAGAGACCCTAGGCCACCTTGGCCGATCACTTACAGTACCACGATCCACTTAGCTATCAGAGCTATACTAACAACAAAGGCATGTAGCATGTCTGCTGCCTCACGAGAGTGTACGCATGCTGGTGATGATGATGGCGAAAGTCGTGCGCAAAGCATCGTTGTGCCTGTCGCACAACGTAACACAGGATTGCACTCAGCAGAAGATGTCACCGAGCTGAGTGGTGGTGGTAAGCGATCTACCAAAGAACCGAACACAACACAGCTCCAGCTGACGAACACCATTGCAGCAGCCAGCAGCCAGCGCACTACCAGACAGTCTGACCTAGCACCCAGTCTAGCCGCCTGGGATACCCGAACTCACGAGCCCACAGCAGAAGAAGACGACGAGAACGAGGACGACGATAACATTGACGACACTGCACCAATAGCACCGCCCGACTTCAAACCCTTCTTCGCGCTCGTCGAGGACCCCATCACGGGCGAATACCACCATCCCGAAGTCCACTACATTTTCGCCGACGATGAGGACCAAGGCGTCCTTACGTCCGCCGCGCTGCGGGCGATCGACAAAGAAGACAACACGCTGCAGGATGGCGAGGATGCAGAAGAGCGAGTGGCAATCATAGACATGGACAGCGATGGGCGTACTGTGCTTGGGATCTCCAGCTTGAGCCCGGAATGGCAGGCTTTGCGGACTCAAGTCTGGCAAGCGCCGGGAAGAACTGACAACAAACAAGGAACTGCGGATAGAGGGTTGATGCTGAGAGTTTCGGGCAAAGAGACGAGCGCACCTAGTGGCACTGGCAAACAGAACGTCGAGGACTTGGACGTCCTGGTCAAGAACTTTGGACTGGCGCTGGAGAGTCTTGACGAAGTGCTTGGGGAGGAAGACGCGAGAGGTCAGGAAGAGGGCTCCAATGTTATTTGCAGCCAAAGACCTGGCAGCGGAGCAGATTGATGTGTATGATGGATGACTACGACATAGAAGAATTATGTATACCCAATGTAAACGTAAACGAACCGACAGCTGCCGCCGAAACGGCTTCAACGCTTCCCACCACGTGCGCTCCAAGGCTTCATTTTCCCTATTCCCAGAGTTTTACGCTGGGATGGTACGCCTTGCATCGACGTTGAATGGAAAGTCGTTGCTGGTTTGAACGAGGGGAGATGCGACGTTGTTGGCGCAGGAGGCTCGACTTTTGTCGGTTCTGGCTCTGGGTCATCTACCTCCTCGGGTTGCGGTGGTGGACTCGACAGGAAGACGTAGCCGCTACTCGTCTTAGGTACTGGATCCGAGGCTGAGTGTACAAGCGGTCGTCGATTGACTAAAGGTGCTGCTCGCACCCTATGGTGCAGCGCCGACAGTGGCTTCGAAGAGAGCGAGTGGGCCTCGTGAGGCTTGTTGATGTTAGAAACGTCGCGCAGGGGTGCTGATGCTGGCTTGAACATGGGTGATGTTGGCAATCGTGGCGTAGATCGCGATTGTTGCGTGGGTTTTGCGGAGGTTTCAAGTGACACTTCACTTTTGGGCTTTTTGAAGAAATTCGAGATCGTTCCTTGACCCTCCATTTGCCTCTTCCGGATTTTGGGCGCCTGGCCTTGGGTGATCTTCTCTTGTTCGGCAGCGCGTTTGTCTAGCGCACGTAGACGCTTCTCTTCTTGCTCTTCCATGATCTTGGCATAGTTCGATCCAACACTGATGAATCCCGATGCGAATGAATTCTGATTGACTCCACTGCCTTCTCCCTGCATAGTCGTCGAAGCAGTGACCCATGCCGCAGATCTTGTAGTGCCGTATACGGGCCCGGAGTCATCCGCATACCCATTGGTCAATTTTGAAACCTCTTCGGGAGGCCACTCGCCAGTCAATGGCCAGTAGTTGTCTTCGTCTCTCTCGAGAGTCTTCTTGCTTTGGGCGAGTGCTTCAGGCGTGGGTTGTTCGCGGCCCAGTGTGATTGCCAATGCCCGGACGTCTTTTGCTGAGATGCTAGGCCCATGCTCTTCGAAGAAATTATTCATCCCTGGCTCTGAGAGGAAAGGTGACAATTCGGGACCTTCGTTCTGGGAGCTGCCTCTGAGAGGGAAGGTCATGTTTAGCAGAACTTGCGCCCTGGTCATACCGACATATAACAGCCGTCGCTCTTCGTCATTGTCCTCGGCGCGTGAATGCGGTATGGATCCTTTATAACAAGCTGGTATGAATACAACTGGCCACTCGAGGCCTTTCGCAGCGTGCAGGGTGGAGACAGTGGCCTGTGGTACTTGTTCGCCGTCTTCACCTGCCTTCTGATCTGTTGCGGCAGACAGTGCGACGTTGGCAAGAAACGCTGTGAGCGGCGATTCGTCAGCTGCCTCTGTGCCTTCGACCGGAGGTAGACCTTCATCTTCACGAATCGGCTTCTCTTCTGGGTGCGTAGATGCATCCGTGGCTTGCGCAATCAGCTCCTCAACGTTTGCCCATCGACCTTCGTAATCCTCTGGGTACTTCTTTTTTAGGTACTTTTCAAACGAAAGCTTGTTCAGGACGAGTTTGATGAGCTCGGCCAGCGCTGTTGGCTCTTTTTCGATCTTGTTTCTGGCGCTTGCGATAACGTCGTGGAATTGCTCGAGACCTTTCATCGCTGGTGCCGATAGTTTGGTGGTGTACTTGCATTGCCCTTGTGCGATCTTGCGAGCAAACCCCCATAGAGACAGCCCGTTGATCTGAGCTTCCTGACGTAAGCTTTCTACAGTTTTCTCACCAATTTGCCGAGATGGCTCATTGATAATACGTTCAACTGCTTCACTGTGCGTCGGTGAATCGATGACTCGGAGGTAATCAATCAGCAACTTAATTTCCACCCGGTCGAAGAACTTTTTGCCTCCGATCATGCGGTAGGCCAAGCCAGCCTTGCCGAACGCAGCTTCGATGTTTCGGGAGAGGGTTGCTGTACGGAGCAGGATGGCAAAGTCAGTGAGACTCAACATGCCACCACTCAGCGCGATGAGTCGTTTGATCTCAGTAATGATCCAGTCTGCTTCGAATTTGGCATTGGGCAGCTTGCGCAAAACCGGTCGTTGGCCCATGGAGTGGGTTGCCTGCAGCTGTTTCGGTGGCCGGGTCTCATCTTGCTCGATGACCTTCTGGGCAGCGCGCAAGATTGCCCCAGACGATCGATAATTCTCCTCCAAGTTCACAGTAAGGGTGTCTCGCCACTGAGACTTCATTCGTCCAAGGTTCTTGATGTCTGCAGATCGCCACCCGTAAATGCTCTGATCAGGGTCGCCGACAATCGTGATGAAGCTTTTCTGTTGGGCCAAGAGGCTCATCAGCTCATACTGCACGCCGTTCGTATCTTGGAACTCATCCACGAGTACGGCCTCGATATTGGCGACGCACTCTGGATGTTTGCGGAGTAGATGCACGCAGCGCAGCAAGATGTCATCGAAGTCGAGAAGGTTGCACTTGTCGAGCTGTTCCTGGTACATGCTGAAGATCTCGGCAAACTCTTGCTTTTCCACAGCGGCGGCTTGGTAGCTTCCAGTATGACCAGGTCGCTTTTGCGACTTCTGCTGCAATGACTGTAGGAATTGTTCACTGTCGATACCCTGCGACTTGCTGCGGGAGATCCTTTCGCGTGCCACCTTGGGTTCAAGACTGAACTTGCATTGCTTGACAATACGCGAGATGATCCTCATGGTGTCGTTTGTGTCTGCAACTCCGAAGTTGTCGGCGATACCAATGAGTTTCCCATATCGGCGGAGATAGAGTAGAGAGATCTTGTGGAAAGTGCCAACTCTGAGCTTCCTTTCGAGTTCTTCACCAACGAAGCCTCGAATACGCTCCTGCATCTCCCGCGCCGCCTTCACGGTGAATGTGCATACGATGATGTTCCATGGCTTGAAATGGCGCTCGCGAACAAGATGCGCCACGCGTGATGTGAGAGTTTTAGTCTTGCCGGAGCCGGGTGGCGCGAGGACCTGAAGCACTTCTGCTTCAGAGGTCACAGCAGTACGCTGAGCGTTATTGAGTCCTTGTAGTATGTCGCTCATGGCGACATGGCATACAGTACATGTAGTGTTGCAAATGTGTCGAGGTTGGAAGACGCGACCGTGGCGCGCCACCCAAACGCGTTGACATGTGACACAGGGCGGCGAATTCCGCGAACCTGAGATCGCCAACTTGGAAACTGAAGGGCGAACGCGATTTCTTTCCATCTCACTTCACACAGGACAAAATATTACATCGAGCGAGATGTATTCATTATCATTATCATCATTATCATCATTGCAATCATCACACTCTATTCTTGCTCCATTCCTAATGTAATCCTCGGAAACCGCACCAGTTCTTTCCCGGAGTCCTGATGCCTTCGCAAGCATCCAAACATCATCGGTATTCGATCCTGTCCCGAGGCTTCATCATCAGCAGCTCGTTCGCGGGAGGCTTTTGTAAGGTGAGCTCGACCGCTATTCTTTCGCTGCGGTATCCACCGTTCCCTCACCTGCCATCTCTCTTCCTACCATTCCCGTTCCTGTACCCTTTCCCATTCATCATGTGTCTCGGCACCCTTTATCCCACTTCTGCGCGGCCCTAGCTCAATCCCTTCTTCCCAAAATAAACAAGCGAAACAAAGGGCGTTCAATCAGTTGGCGAACTTCTCTCCTTTCCCTGCTCGGACCAGCGACTTTGACACCCCACTCGACAGATCCTTGCCATCCTCCCATCCTCACAACCGCCAGTCCAGCAATCAGGCATCAGAGCGCCTTGAACAGCAACATCGCGGAGTGGGCGCGACGCCATCCATCTCTGACATCGCTGGTCTTGATACTTTCGATATCGCTATCGTCGATCAGGTACCACAAGGACTTCTCATCTGTCATCCATTCGGGGGACCGCCTGCGAAAGACCGTGTAATGGCCTTCATACACAGTGCTCCCCCTATGTCTGACGACGGCGTTCAAGACGAACTTTTTCCCACAGATTGTAATCGGCTGCAATGGTAGCTCGACCTGTGTCTCGAGCTTCCTGCCGCTCCCGAAAGCTTCAACACGGTTGATGTGCACCACGAGATTGTCGCTGGCCTCTGTGAGCTTGGTCACATTTGCGATTGTCTCCTCGCCGCACTCGGAACACTTAAGCCCTTCCACGATACTGGTGCTCGAGACGTCCAGTATGTCCTGGAGTTCCAGCGTCTCCTTGGTATCCCAGACGGAAGTACTGATAGTGTCGTCGTTTTTAACCTCGACAGTGCCTTTGTAATCGCAAGCGGGGTTACTGCACACTTTACCCTCCTCGCTCTTGATTGCGAAGAGGCTTTTCAGTGTTGCAGCATTCTTCGCGCCTTCCTCTAGTGTAGCGTCGGACTCCTCGATGGTCGTTCTGGTCGCCTCGCTCATCAACGCGTGGAAATACTCGAAGCAGTCTTGCTGGGTAGTGCCGTCGAGATAATTGAACTCGCTCTCAACGGCGCCGCCAAAGGCAAGGATCTGGTTCAACACGATTGGCGTGACCGCCTCCGGCTGTTCGGTGTCTTTCGATCCGCGCATTCGACTGAGCAACGCGCGCAAGTGCTTCCTTGCGCTGATGTCCTCCAGCCTTCCGCTAGATCTCAACATCTTGATGCCACCCCGCAACACTGCCTTGAACTGTCCAACTCTTGTCCTTGGTGTCTTTCCCCTCTCGAGCGCAACTTTGTCCGCTGCCTTTTCCTTGTCCTCTGAGGTGAAATTGGGGGACGGGAACGTCTCGATGCTCGCGTCCTTGCCCAATACGTGGTCGAGGTCGTGGCCGTCCATCGCTGCGTCGAAGAACTGCAGTGTCGCATTCGCAAAACACTGGTTGCCGTGATTGTGCAGACCGGTAATGTAGCGCTCCTTCTTCACTGCTATCTTGGTTGTCTTTTCAGGGGCCTCCTCCGGCTCAGGCGACGACAAAATAGTGTCTAGGGTCTCGTTGGACCTGTTGGCAGACTTCTGTGAGCTGCTCGCGGGCTCACTGCTGCTGCTGCTGCTGCTGCTATCTGCAGACTTGATGGAACCGCTCACTGACTTACGCGAACTACTCATGGGCTTGCCGCTGGTATTGCTGTCGTCCTCGGCCTTTGTGGCGCACTCGGTGGCTGCTGCAGCATCTCCCTCGGTGGGCGTTGACAACACTTCGGTGTCTTTACCGACCAAAGCGTCAAACAACTCATCCGCCAATTCACTGGTCGTCGCGGCAGCATCTTGCTTAGTGGTTGACGGCGCTTCTGCGGCGTCTTCGCCAGTAGAGGAAGAGATAATCCTGCCAGTGGTGGCCTCGGTGCTGACGTCGCCGCAGGCGCTCTCGGCCTTCACGACATCCTCGCTGGCCTTGACTGCAACATCTCCCCCGGTGGATGCTGATACTTCCGCGGTATCTTCAGCAGCAGAAGGAGAGCTGGTGTTGCCTGTAGTGGCTTCGTCGCTTCTGGAGACAAACTTGCCATTCGGTCCCCTTGCGCGCTTGCTGCGAACTTTGCCTCCGCGGCAACCTGATGGCGTGGTCGTGGTGGTGCCCGCAACACCGAAAGTGGCGGCGAGGCGAAGCTTCTTCGAGGTAGTCAAGTCTTCCGAGGCGTCCAGTGGCTCGTGCTTTCTCTTCAGAGCACCCTCGATGGCAAAGGATGCTGTCACTGGTGCTGATGTCGGCGCCATCGACTTCAAGGCGCGCACGGAGGTTGGTGTGAGGTCGCTCCGCAGCAACTTGACAGGGCGCGCGGATTCTTCAAAATCGGTGGGCGTTTTGCGCTTCATGTGAGCGTGATGCGAAGGCATGATGATGCTTGAGGGAATGTCAGCGCTGTTGACAATAGAAAGAAATCACTTATTGTGGAGACTTACTGGGCCGTGCGTAAGTGTTGGGTCGTGGAAAGGGTCGTGAGAACGAGCTATTGTCAGGGCTGCTGCGTATTGTCTTTGGGACGTTGCAGGTGCGTTGTGAAAAGAGAGGTTGACGAGTGTGTAAGTTGCTCGGTTGTGTGGTGGATGAAGTTTGGTGTGGGTGTGCGAAGGAGGTGACAGACTGGTTAGCGATCAAAGTCGCGGTCTAAGTCACGTCACATCAGTGAAGGGATGATTTGTTTGCGAGCCCCGCTAACATTCTCCAGACCTCACTCTTGCGATCGGACCAATTCACTGTCTGAAGAGGCGATGCAAGACACTGTGAAGGCAGAAAGAGTACGATTGCGATGTCTCAGGCTTTCACGATGGGCAATGTTGTGGTATATACGAACTCGTCCGTGTGGATTACGATACCCTCTTATATCTCGGTGGTATATGCAACTAGAGCATATTACTACCTCATGATAGCACCCGAACGGCACCGCTGGAGACGTGCGTTAATTGCTAGCTCGATGTTTGCATGCTCGGGCCAGCAAACTTGAGGTTCGAAAGCGAGTCTGAGTCTGATCAAAGGCGATGAGACAAAGACAAACGACTCAGAATAGTCGCTGTTTTCTGTGCAATGCATTGTGTATGATTAGTTTCAGTGAGAAGAGACATACTATGGCGTCCTGCTGTCTCTCATCAGCTGAATGAGTGAGGTGCTTGTACTTGACCACAATGTTGAAAGATCTATCGACTGACGCAAGAGCAAGATGATTCAACCAGACACGTTTAACAATATAATTGCTTCGATGATACTGCATCAATGTATCTTGATGTGAGTTGCTCTCGGTGTCTTACCCCAACCCTAACCCTGACAAACGACGTGTGCTCGTATCTTTGCTGGCAAGAGGAATGTTATAGCGTGCGAAACTTGCTGGACCTGAAGCCTGCTGATACTCGGTATGGTGTGAAAATTCCCTCATGTTCGTCTTTGGCTATTTGAATGTGTTCTTGCTATTCTATCTCGGGCTCGCAGTGAAGTGAAGTGGAGCCTGGCCTAAGCGCTAGTGCGTGCGTGGTTGCTGTGGAGAAGGCGCCCACGGGGTACTGCAACACGCGATTGGCAGGCGTGCATGTACCTTTGGTTCTGTAGATGAGGACTCCCCTATCTCAACAGTTACGTCTACGACTACACCTCATTCTTGTTATCTCTGACAGTCACACACTTCTTGCGAACCCGTGATGCAAACCAAAACCCGCTCTTGCAACAACGCTCGCTCGAAACTGCCAACTTGAGCAGCACATCTCGATGGAGGAAAAAGACGAACATCCCTTCCCTGAGACCAGACCACTTTCTCGCAGACAAAAAATCACCAGCTCGAGACCTTGGAAGTTCTACCAGCGACACAGGCTCATTGTTATCGCCTCCGTCATGTTGGTCCTACTTTTGCCACTGCTGGGCCTACTCGCCCTCAGAAACAGGCATTCTGCGAGAGCTGAGTGGGTCAGTCCGGCAGTCCAGCCTTCACGTGAGCATGTTATAACCCGGTCAAGATGAGTCGAAGCTGACTTCCAACAGCAATGGGTTATGGTGCTGGCAATTGGTCTGAAGCCTATGATAAGGCGCACAACATGGTCTCCAAAATGACTCTCGAAGAAATGAACAACATCACCATCGGCTATGTCAATGGTGACAACGGTTGCGTCGGCAAGTCTGGCTCAGTCCCGCGACTCGGCTTCCCGGGTTTCTGCTTGCACGATGCTGGCAATGGAGTGCGCGCTACTGACGGCGTCAACGCTTACGCATCTGGTGTGTCGATCGGAGCTTCATGGAACGCCACTCTAGCATACGCGAGAGGGCAATGCATGGGCCGGGAGTTCAGGAAGAAGGGCGTTCACGTTGCGCTGGGTCCTGTCGTCGGACCCATCGGCCGAATCGCCACAGGCGGTAAGCATTGCCTCGCACTGAGGTCTGACTGTACCTGTTGTTAATGATGAGCGATCGAGCAGGCCGAAACTGGGAGGGGTTTGGAGCTGATCCTTATATGGACGGCGTTCTCGGAGCTCAATCCATTCGAGGACTCCAAGAGAGCGTCATTGCAAGTGTCAAACACTTCGTGGCGAATGTGAGTATCCGATGTGTTATATTCCTCTTGCTTGCCATTGACTCACACATTCATTCCCTAGGAGCAAGAGACAAACCGCAACCCCATTGCCGATAGCGAAACTCTCAGCAGCTCGTCCAATGTAGACGACCAAGTCATGCACGAGCTTTACCTTTGGCCCTTCCAGGACGCTGTACACGCCGGAGTTGGATCGGTCATGTGCAGCTACAACCGTATCAACGGCACGTATGGCTGCGAGAACAGCAAGGCGATGAACGGCCTGCTCAAAGGAGAACTCAACTTCCAAGGCTTTGTCGTGTCCGATTGGGTCGCGCAGCATAGCGGTCTTGCATCCGCAGATGCTGGACTGGACATGGCCATGCCGGATTCCAGGTATTGGGGCGACGACCGCCTGGCAAACGCAGTCGACAAGGGCTTCAATCGCACCCGTCTCGAGGACATGGCTGTCAGAAGCATCGCAACATGGTACCAGTTCGGACAAGACGAGGATGACTTCCCGGAACTAGGCGTGGGAATGCCTGCAGACATCACTCTGCCGCACGAATATGTCGATGCAAAGGATCCCGCGGCCAGGCCGAACCTTCTTCAGCAGGCGGTCGAGGGGCACGTTCTTGTCAAGAACATCCGCAACGCACTGCCGCTGCGAGCTCCCAAGTCGCTCTCAATATTCGGCTACGATGCCACTTCCGCATGGGCGGCGAACCCGGCGGAAGAGGGTAACGTTGCCGGAGCACCAGACTTCTGGACTCAGAGCTGGCAAGGAGTCAATCTCACTGATGAACAAGCACATCAAGTTGGCTCGAACGCTCCAGTCGTTGACCCGCCAGGCACCTACCGTGGTGTGCTGCTCGTTGGAGGAGGGTCCGGCTCGAATGTGCCGGCTTACATCAGCACGCCATACGATGCTATATCGCAGCGTGCGTACGAGGATGGTACTGAGATATGGAGCGATTTCGCATCGCACAGCCCAAGCGTTGTTGCCAGCTCGGATGCCTGCCTTGTCTTCATCAACGCTTTCTCTACTGAGATATTCGATCGTCCGGGTCTTACAGATGACGCAAGCGATGAGCTTGTCAACAGCGTTGCCTCGAAGTGCAACAACACCATTGCGATTGTTCACAATGTGGGTGTCAGGCTTGTCGATGCCTTTGCGGATAACGAGAACGTCACCGCAATCATCTTCGCTCATCTGCCTGGCCAAGACGCCGGCCGCGCTGTTGCTCGAATCCTGTATGGCGATGTCAGTCCCTCCGGCCGTCTGCCATATACCATTGCGAAGGAGTCTTCGGACTATGGCAACCTGCTTGGTCCTTGTCAGGCTGGCAAAGGCCGTTCGCCTCAGTGTGACTTTACCGAAGGTGTCAATATCGACTACCGCCATTTCTTAGCTCGTGATATCACCCCAAGATACGAGTTCGGCTTTGGCCTGACATACTCATCGTTCGAGTATTCGACGCTACAAGTCGACATCAACGCTACCGCCAACGACGGCGAACCTATCGGAGGTGCACCAGTGTACACGAATGGCACAACTCAGAATACCGAGAACGACTCGGTGATTGTTGGCGGCCTTGCGAGCCTGTTTGAAAGCGTTGGCACTGTCACCGCGACAATTGCCAACACTGGCTCTGTGACTGCTGCAGAAGTTGCGCAGCTGTACCTGCTCATTCCAGACGAGAACGTCACAGCTTCAAACTCGAGCATCGTCAACACACGTGCGCTCAGAGGCTTCCAGAAAATCGAGCTGGCACCCGGCGACTCGCGCCAGGTGACGTTTGGACTGCGCAGGAAGGATGTCAGCCGCTGGGACACGGTCAAGCAGGCTTGGGTCATCCCCAGCGGTGCGTTTGAGGTCTTCGTGGGGAAAAGTGTGTTGGACACTCCGCTGCGGAGTACTTTCACCCTGTGATGAGGCTCATTGCGCGATTCACGACAACCGGGAGGTGTTGGCCATGAGTTAGGTGGATGTGATGTCAGTAAGTTTCATGAGGTCAGAAACAGTACTCATGGACATCACATCAGGCACCCAGCTCTGATGCATACATTGGAGACGCACGGAAAGGCAGGAGACAGGAGCATGCTTCCACGTGCACATACATGTGATGATGCAGCAGTAGCGTATAGCCCACTGCAATAATGACAGTAGCCGGCCAAACGCAGCCGAAAGTATACCAAAACCACGTGTATTGCCTTGTTGCTCGGAGGACGTTTCCCGCGCGCGGAGCACTTGTCCCGCAAGCAGTAATGGCATCCGATAAGGTAAGTTTGCGGCTCAGTGGAAGTTTTGATTGAACCTTCCTTCCGTTCCGTGCAGCATCAGAAGACAAAGTCCTTCGAGACCTTCGGAAGTCAGTACATGTACGGCAAAGCACACCGCAAAACTGTTGCAATCGGAACCGCTTCAAACTTAGCCTAAAGCGAAAAGCGTGGGATGTACTGTTGTAGCACATCTCGGATCTCGATTCTCGTGCTGGTATGTGGTACCGGTATACTCGGAGCCAGACCGAAGAAACTGGAAATTTCGCCAGATGGAGGGCCAAGGAACCTTGGGACAGAGTGAAACCTGGACGAAAAAGTTACGTGCTGTGGTGGGAGCGGCGGTTGCTGTTTTTGATTGTCTTGTATGACGATTCGGATACCGCCCAGGAGTTTGGCGCTTTTTGACTTTTGCGGAGAAGATACTCCCTTTTTCACGTGTATGTTTTGCTTGGCTGGACCGGATCTGCCTCCTGCCTCCTGTCTGGTGGTTGGGTTTGTCGCGTGGCGAGGCTCATAGACTTCGGCTCGGCCGATCATGATGATTGATGATGGTGCTTCCTGATGGTGATGGTGATGAAACTGATGATGTCGCTTGTATCACAGTTTCTTCACCGACGGCTTAGGTGATAGACAGGTCGGTCTGTCCATCTCGATGCATCTCTGATGCAGCCAGATGGTCGATGGCAACTTCTTGGTCGGATACATGTATCCTCCTCTCGACCGATGCCCGACAACCTTTATGTGGCTGCCTCGTGGCGTGTTGACATCTGGTTCTAGCGGGAAGAGTCGGGCTGCGAAGGCTTGGGAAAGAGGAGGTGTTTGTGTTTTTGATATGGTCCCCGTCTCGGGGCTTCGACAGGACACACCGCACCGCAAGACCATGATTCCGCGAAACCGGGTGCCTTCTTTCTTTACACCATCCACCAGCATGGACCTCACAGGACCCCTTCACACCAACCCCCGCACGGAATCTTGGAATCTTGATGGAGTGGACCACCGTCGGTCCCTGGGCTCTCGTGCCATTACTCGCATCGTTCGGACGTTGACAACTTGCAACGCTTTTCTTGCCCCCAGCCTCCCGCTCGTCGGGAGCGCACGCCAGTAATGGTATAGCCAGTAAGGCTGATACCGCTGATATGACGAGTGGTAGTGGTGGTTGAGCTCGGTAGAGAGTACCGGTAATTAGTCGGCGCTCGACTGATCCGCAAATCTGGACTGTGCACTTGTGTTGAGCGGAGGCATCGCGGAGGGAAGTGAGATTACAGGGCCTCATCTCGCTATACAGATCAACACTCGTTTCAGCACTCGATGAAACCGACTTCAGCATAACAGTCGCGCGTCTCAGACAAGACTCGTGAAGTAGACGGCGAAACTCGTGAATTGATCGGTATGCATCTGTCATCTGCACGTCTAAACGCGGCCCAGCCAGTGAGGAAGTCGGACGGGCTACAGTTACTTCGAGAAGTAACGTGGAAGAAGATCACTCGAACCTACATCTCTTCTCCGCACCGTATCTGGTTCCTATCTTCTCCGACCGGAAACCTTGTTGCTCTCGCTGCTCCGAGAGGTGCAAGTCACACCACCTGGCGGTATCTTGAATCCCACGCGAAGTTGCGGCGAGTCATCCCGCGCTCGTGTAGAGTGCCTCACGGTCAAGGGGTGTCACCGCGTACTGTATCAATCATCATTTGATGTGCTGACCACCAAGAGCGGTCAGTAAAATGGCCATGCCGCCCACACCGCGACTGCCGCCAGCAGGTAGATCGTAGATGTATGCGTCTACATCTGCGTCTGTATCTGCGAGACGGCGAAGAGGCGACAAGTCGCTCTCTCTCACCGCCAGAGCTATATCACGTCGGCTCAAGCATGTGAAGACGGTTCAGTCGCCGAGAAGGTGTTTGAGAAGGCAGTCGGATATCACAACCCGTGTCGCAAGGAGCGCATCCTACCTCGGGCATACGCCGGTGGGATGGCAGGTGACGACAGCCGAGCAGCCTGTCAGCGTAGCCATAGCGAGAGAAGACCTGAGTCGATGTGGAGGAGATGGTGAGTGAGCGAGGGCATCGTTCACGGATGTCATTTTCGTGGCCCACAGCCGCGTGCACCGCACCAGTCTCCTGTCTCCTGTCCACCGACCCTGCGGAGAGCGAGACAGGGCTGTGCCAGGGCTGTCAGGCTCGCCGTCCCGGTGCCCAAGTCCCAAACCTTCCAAACAAGCGTATCAAAGCCTCTTACAGGCTGACTCTCGGGCTAAAAGCGGAGTCCCTTGATATTGCATCTCATCATCGTACTCTAAGGATACCCGCCACAGAGAAGCTTTCTCCCCCACACGCCTCGAAACGGGAGCATGGCCGTGTTTTCTCCGTCGGCCCACGATGCGGCGGAAGAAAAACGATACACGGCCGTGAGTAGTAGCTTTCTCGTGCTTTTCTTCAAGAAAAAGAGGTCCGCAAGGTTTTGCCAGGCGACTCGTTGCAAGATATATTCGTCCACAAGATCCCCTCCATCTTCCCCGGAACCATTCCTAGTCCCAGATCATCAAGCGTGGCTGTCAACTACTCGACCTGCTCCTTTGTTCACCTGTCTCACCCGAAGCTTGTCATATCAGCTGTACACCTCCTTTCACACTGCATAGTCAGCTGAGTGCAACACGCATCTCTGCCTTACCGCCTCGAGCTCTATTAGATGCCTACGTCCCGCATCTCTCACAACAACGACTTTGAGATTCTCGATCCTTAACCTGACTGGCACCTAAAGCCTCTTGAGCTTGGATATCGATCATCAACAAACATCAACCAAAGACGCAACAACCACAACAACCAACCGTCATGTCTTTCTCATCAAGTCGCGGGTCTACGCCCTCGAGCAGCCCCATCTCCATCGCCAGCCGATCATCGAGTCTTTCACTCGCCTCTCTCGGGCCCAACTACAACTCAACACCCACGGCCTGCCAACCCTTCAACTCATCAACGATGCGCCGTCCGAGCAACGAACGACCAAGCTCTTATGTCAGCGACGATGATCTTTTGGGCGCTGACGATGCACCCTACATGCGCCACGCTCCCTCACCACCACGCCCAGCTGAGATGTGGCTAGCACGCCCGCTGTTGCCTCCGGTCAACAACACCAGGACCAGCCGCACCAACAGCCCCTTGTCTAAGCAGGTCAGGCCTTGAAAGATCTTCCGGACCGAGTCGTATTTTCAGACGACCAGAATCACACCCCATCAAACGCACGTCTCGACACATCCATCCGAAAACGGTAACCCGTAATCCCACTTGCACCCAAATGTCACCCTCGCTAGGTACGACGGATCACACCGCAATGTACGGCATGCATCCCATTCGCGACATTTGCGATGTTGCTGCCTAACGATGCAATATCCGCCGACCCAGGAGTTCGGTTTCCGGTCACCCCCAGGGGAAGGAATAATCTCTCTGGACGGAACAGCCGCAGGATGCAAACCCTTCCAACCACCACATCCGAACATTATTTTCCATGTTGGGCGAATGCGTTGCGCGGGTGAGAAACAGCCACCTTCACGGCAACTCATCCCCGACGCGTCTTAAATTGGCTCGCTCCGGGTGGCCGCCGGAAGGGTTGCTTCCGAAACGCAGGTTTGCAGATTGCAAAAGGCGCCTGGTTTGGGAGTGACAGAACTCGACTTTTCGAGTTCCTCTTCTTTCTGCAACTCGCGTGGGACGGATGATCACGGCAGAGAAACGCAATGCTTTCGGGCTTCACCACATTGTTGCTTGCCTGAACCGGTTGACTGCCCTGGCGATCGGGTGTTTTTATTGCGTGTGCCAAATGTTGCACGGCGCAAGGAAACGTGGAGGGATCTGCCCGCACCTTTACCCAAGGTTGCGACACATCAGAGATGCACACCGAGTGCGAGACCCTGTCATGTGCAGGCAGAGTTGGGCGGTTACTTCTGCATGCTCATTGGTGGAGTCGGGAGGAGGAGGAAGAGAAAGCGGAGAAATGTTTTGTGTGGAGGGAGCGAGAAGAGAAGAACGAGTTGGGAATAGCACCTTGTCCATTATCGCGATATACCCTTGTCCTTAGAAGCGACAAACCAGCCAGCGCAGCGAAAATACCAGTATTCTTGTTATCGTCATCATCAACTCATGCATTCCTGAACTCTCAATTCTCTCATCAAATCATTCGGTCGCACACCCGGAGCGTCACATGGTCCCACCCGCTCTCCACCTGCTCGTGACTCCTCCTCCTCCTCCTCCACTGGGTCGGTGAGCAGCCAGCCCACCACTTCGGCCCACGTGACAACTTATGCATGCGAGCTCTTCGGCACTGCTCGCCAAGAAGGCCACCGTTGGACAGCATGAACTTGTTCGTGACTGCAAGGCACGACCGCTACGAGCTTGCTTGCAGCCGGCCGAGCTGGTGCGTCGTTGACGATGGGCCAGTCGTTGCTTGCTTGCAGGTGCTAAGTGTACTTTGTGCCCACTAAACAAGCCTGGGTTAAGCGAGTGTGTGTCTATGTCCTATCTATATTGGACAGGAAGACAGTAGTGACAGCTCCATTTTGATATTGTTCTCGCGAGTATAGCTATATGTGATCGTTGAGAAAGAAATGACAGGCTGGGGATGATGCAGAGAACGTGGTTGTCGAGTTCCAGGCATGTTCCATGTCTGCCCGTTTCTTCACGCATTCTGGCCTCGATCTCGTCACCGACACAGACTCACAGCAGCACATAGATCAGAGGTGGCGTACCAACGTGCCTCGTGATGATTACTTTCCCGGGAGAGGCGCTGTCACTCGGCAGGAAAAAAGTGGCCCATCGTCCGACCTCGTCGTACAGTAATGTCGCATCTCTCCCAGGGCGGGTCGGTGGTGATACGGTTTCCTGCCACGTCCCGCACGATCTCGTGCTGTTTCTTTTCTCAGCAGCAGCGGCAGTAACAGTAACAGTACCCAGGCGTCACTGCAGACTGCCTGCCTGCTCCGGTCTCTTTGTGGGTCACCCGGTCGACCACCTCATGCCATGCTATGCAATGCCAGCATTGCGCGCGCTGTCGCATATCGACAATGAGTGAGGAGGGGCATCTGGCATCTCTCGCGCTGATTGAAAGCAGTGCCGGGGCTACGGCATGCATGAGATGCACATGGGCATATCGGCTCGTCTAAATTCTTCTGGGCGTCAATGGTTTGTGTGCATGTCCATAGTGATATGTTGGGAGGTGTACATGTATGCAGCTGTATAAATATATACACGGCTGGCTAGCTGCTGCCACGCATTTGTTGGAGGCCTGACGGGAGGTAGTGTAATATACTCACGTTGCAGTATTTTGGTAGACGAAGGAACTCGCCTCTCACCTAGATCGACGCGATTCTCGGTTGGATGAACGGCGAGTGGCGGGCCGACCGGGATGCACGAAAGGATGAAGAACGCTTCCGTAACGTGATCAGGCAATTCTTGAATCCTCCAACGTGCTCCAACCACTGATACAGGACATCTTCATGTCGCTTGCATGCGGCCATGCCCATCGCCCTCTCGATGCGGTCGTCGCACGTCTGGTATCACGACAGCTCCAGAATAATGCCCGCCTGCACCCCTGGAGACCGGGAGTTCCAACCTCTTGGTAAAACCACTGCGAGCGACGGAGCACAGCTTTCCCGACAGAGGAATAACCTGTCTTGTCCTGTCCAGTCCTGATCCTGACCTGTCCACCGCCTCATGTCCTGCAGACGCCATACTGGAATACAGCATGCTTTCGTGCTTCACCGTGCAATGAGCGGCGTGGACCAGACAGTAGAGGCCATCATAGGTTCAAGGCGCGGATCACGCTCATTTATCTCGGTGAGGCTCAGAAGGTCGTTCTAATAAGACTACCTCTACTATCAATCCAAGAGGTCGAGAAGGTCGAATGCGCTGGCTCACTAGATGAAGGTGTGTGATGGTGGCTTGCCTGTCGATGCACTAGCAGCTCTAGCCGCATGACCGCCCGGCCAATGGTCGCGGTGGAGAGGCGTGTCTGCACGACTAACCTCGCTCGCCTGCTGCACCTACAGCACCGCTCCCAGCATACCCTCGAGCATACTCTCGCTCGAGTCTCGATAGGCACACGAAACGCTGCCCTTCGTGATGCGTGGAAGCCACACTGGACCGCTGCACGCACTCTGCGCGGCCCGTAGGCAGGGTCGCGTTAGTCTTCACGACCGAAAGGACTCTCAATCTGCACTGCATTGGCCTGGCCTGCCGGTCCGGCGAATCGCAGCGAGCTCGACTAGATTCCGCCCGTCATAGGTGCCCTCTTCCAGCCTTTCACACACCTCGTCTAACCGCCTGCTCGACTGGACGGCCTCTGCTCTGCGTTGGGCCATGCCAGGCCATGCCACGCTGACTTGATATTGGGCTTGTGCTGTCGCTTTCACTAGGTAACTCTTCTTGCAGCTACGCGCCGGCACCTGATTTGCCTTCCCAGCCAGATTACGTCGCGAGAGAGGCAAAGCGGTGTTCTTTGCTCGCTGGCTTTACAGCAGCTTCATGTTTCTCTTCTCCCGCTCCTGCTGCA
>Ga0265797_10000619_pt1 | contig 64581 bp, 49 predicted proteins | sample P2T30metagenome_FD_192433 | JGI IMG/M metagenome (GOLD analysis project Ga0265797, IMG submission 192433) | Plant litter microbial communities from East Loma Ridge, Irvine, California - P2 T30 | ecosystem: Environmental > Terrestrial > Plant litter > Unclassified | place: USA: California... | reverse complement strand
GCGCGGATTGCCCCGCTACTTCCCGGCCGGGAAGTAGCGGGGCAATCCGCGCCCACTGCATCAGCGCCATGATTCCGCTCCAACATAAACAACGTCAGCCAAGCGCCTACGACCCCGTGCGCTACGCTCAGCGCCAAGCCATTGAGCGACTTTTCAGCCGTCTGAAGCAATTTTGCCGCGTGGCGACTCGCTACGACAAGCTCGCTATGCATTTTTTGGCCTTCGTGCATTTGGCGGCGACCGTCTTGTGGTTACGTGACTGTTAACACTTTCTAGTAAATATTTAGGTAGACGAGGACCGACTTACTTGCACACGCCCGCCATCCAGGTAAAGAGCTGGTCGAGGTCGTAGTCGCCGCTGTGGGGGCGGTCCCAAGGCAAGGCTAAGTCCACATGATAGCCCCGGTTTTGCAGGGTAGTGCCCAAGATGATGGCGATGGCCAGGCTGGTATCCTTGTCCTTGGTGCCGTGGCGGATGCGCCAGTGTCGCGCCGCGCCGGTGCCCGGCTGGCCAATGTAGTAGAGCGGGTTCATCAGGCGCACCACCTGCTCGTCGGCCGCAGTGGCGGCTACCGTCGTCGAGTGGGCAGCCCCAAACGGCGTGAAGTGCTGCTTATCGACGGTGGCGGTGCCAAATAGCTGATTTTCGCCCGTCGAGAGGTCGAGCCCGTCAAACGCGGGCGGCGACTTTTGCCGCTCCATATAGCGCACGTAAGCGTCGAAGTCGAGGTCCACCACCTCCTTGCCCCGGAGCTTGAGCCAGGGGTAGGCGGCCAGGTCAGTGCCGCTGGCTTGGGCCTGCTGGGCCGAGGCCAGCACGTAGCTTTTGACCAGGTCCTTAAAATTGCCGTTGCCTTGCGCATCCAGCGTCAGCAGCTTGCCGCTCTTATCCTTGAGCTGTAAGCTGTTAACGTAGGCCGGAAACTGCGCCTTGAGCTGAGCCGACACGGCACGTTGCGGGGCCGAGAGGCTATCGGCTACTTCGGTGCGCTGCACCTTGTAGTCCAGCATCTTGATGTCCATGCGCTTGTAGCGATTCACCCCGTTGAACTGCCACTCGTAGGCCATGTCGGCGTGGTCAAGGTTGGTGATGGGGCAGTAGGCTGACACGGCAAAAATGTCGTCCGTAGCCTTGGCGGCCCCGAGAGCCTGCAAGTAAGGCGCGTAGGCAGCCTGATTGCCCGTGGCCCCGAGCAGGGCCGAAAGCGCCCCGCCCGCGCTGGTACCGTTGGAGATGATTTTAGCAGCGTTGCCCGGCATGCGCGCATCGTTGAAGCGGAGGTAGCGCACGGCTGCCTTCAGGTCGACAATTGCCGCGGGGGCCTTGCCCGTGTAGGTGCCTGCCGCATTTTGCGAGGTGCGGCCCCGCGCCCCGGCCGAGGCCACTACGTAACCCTTGGCCAAGGCCATGACCACGGCCGAGGGTTGGTTGCCGCCCGGTCCGCCGGGACCAGGGCCACCCGGCTGGCCGCCCCCACCGGGCCCACCTGGGCCGCCCATGCCGCCTGCGCGAGCTTGCGTGAGGGCGGTGGCGGGCAGGCCGGGCATGTAGCCCCCTATCTGGTTGGGAAAGAAGAGGGGGGCCGTGGCCGCCGAGTAGCCGCCCCGGCTTTTGCCCGCGAAGTATTCCTCCGGCACGTAGATGTTGAGCACCTGGTAGGTGGTGTCGACAGGGTGCGCCACGTACACTATTTTCTCGAATGCCCGCACCTTAAATGTGTTGCCCGCCAGCGTGAGTGTCTTCGTTTGGTAGCGCTTAGGATTGAACGTTAGGTCGTAGGTGGGGCGCTGCTGGGCGGGGGCCAGGTAGGCTAGGTGCGTTAACAAGCCAGTAGCCAAGAGTATGCGGGAGGACTGCTTCATCGGAAGGGGGAATAAGAAATAAGGACTTACCTGCGAAGCCGGGGCAACCGCAATAGAGGCACTGGTTTTAGCTGGCCTTGAGCTTTTTCATAAACGGCCCAAACGCTGGCCCCAGCTCAGCAAACAAGGGGTCGGCGCGGTGCTTGAGCATCACCTCGCTGAACAGCTTCAGGCCGATGGCAAATTGGGCCGCTTCCTCGGGGCTGGTGAACAGGGGCTTGGCTTGCGAGCGCTGCACGATTTGCAGCAGGTCGTCGTGGCTGCTAAAGGTTAGCTCCAGGGCAGCGGGCTCAAAGACTCCTTCTTTGGCGGCTACCTGCTCCAGGCGCAGGTGGTAACGGTTTTCTTTCTTATCCATCAGAATAAAATAAGGACAGTATACTGTTGAAAATAAATGATGTGTACTGGATAATACACTCGTAAGACCTAGGCGGCCGCGGCGGCGGATGGCTGGCCCACCAGCCAGCGGTAGAGGACGCAGGCCCCCGCCCCACAGCCCGCCATGACGGCGGCCATAGGTAGGGCCGTGCTATCGGCCAGGGCACTGACGGCGAGGGCTGACACGGCGCCGCAGCTGTACATGAGCGTGCCGAGCAAGGCCGAGGCGCTGCCCGCGTGTTGGGCGTGCCGTTGCAGCGCACCGGCCGTGGCATTGGGCGAGGTAAAGCCCACGCAGCTCACCACCACAAACACCGGTACCGCCAGGCCATACAGACCGCCCCAGCCAGAGTAGGCGAGCCCCAGCAGGAGCAGCCCGGCCAGCAGCGCCACCAGCGTAGCTCCCCGCAGAATTTGCTGGAATGTGAAGCGCCGCAATAACAGGTTATTGAGCTGCGAGGCGGCAATCAGCCCGCTGGCATTCAAGCCGAAAAGCAAGCCGTACTGCTGCGTAGACAGGCCAAAGAGTTGCGTAAAGATGAACGACGACCCCGTGATGTAGGCGAACATAGCCGCTTGCACCAGCCCCGCCGTGAGCGAGTAGCCCACAAACGTGCGGTCACGCAGCAGCTCGGCGTAGGTGCTGAATGCCCGCCGCACGGCCTCGGGGTTGCGGCGCTCGGCGGGCAGGGTTTCGGGCAGTGTTAGCACGATGCCGGCCAGGGCCAGCCCCGCCAGCGCCGTCAGGAGCCAGAAAATCAGCCGCCAGCTGCCGTGCGCCACGAGTAAGCTGCCCACCGTGGGAGCTAGGATGGGCGCTACCCCCATCACCAGCAGCATGGTCGAGAAGACCTGGGCCGCCTGGTTGCCTTCAAACGTATCGCGCACGATGGCGCGGCCCAGCACCAGGCCCGCGCAGCCGCCCACAGCTTGCAGCAGCCGCAGCCCCAGCAGGCTGCCAATACCGGTAGCGGCGGCGCAACCCGCCGCCGCGCCGGCGTACACTACCATGCCCGCCAGCAGGTTGGGCTTGCGCCCGTACTGGTCGGCCAGGGGGCCGTAGAGCAATTGCCCCAGCGCCAGCCCCACATTGTAGATGGCCAGCGTGTACTGCACGGCCGCCATGTCGACGCCAAACTCGCGGGCAATGGCCGGAAAAGCCGGCAGATACATGTCGATGCTCATCGGCCCAAAGGCCGTGAGCAGGCCCAGCAGCAGGATGAGTCCGCCCCGGCCCGCCGGATTCTTTACCATGCGGTACTGCGTATTGAAGGTGGAAATTGGTTGAGTAATTAGCCGCTACTGGCTGCGGGAAGTAAGTGGTAGCAGTTGGCCCGATTACTTATCAAAAGCAACTTAGGGTAGCTGGAGTAGCGGGCAGCTAGCCTATGCTCCAACTACCCTAGGTTACGCGCTAAACGGCTAGTGTGCTGGCGGATAGCCTCTGCTACTACTAGCAGCCAGTAGCGTGAGGTACCTAGTGCCCGCTAGCGATGGTCGCCAGGGTGGTCATCGCGCTGGTCTTTGCGATGGGTTTCTTCCCAGTGCTTGCGCTCGGCGGGCGTCACTTTGTGGTCTTTGGCGAAGCCATAGTTGTCGTCGCGGCGGTCGTTGCGGTTGGCTTCCTCCCAGCGCTTGCGCTCCTGGGGCGTCACTTTGTGACCCTTGGGGTAGCCAAAGTTATCGGGGCGACCCTGGGTGGGGGCAGCTAAGGTGGGGCCGGCTGCCAGCAACACAGCGGCCGTAACGAAGTGAAAAAGGGACATTTTCATGTAGAAAGGGTTGGATATTGAGGAATGGTAAACCGCTGAGACAGCCGTAGTGCTGATGCCCGTAGTGAGCTGGCGGCTTGTGGGTCCAAAGGTGCGGCGCCCAGTAAGCAGGCGGAAATAAAGTTGGCACACTGCCCCTTTTTGCCGCCCGAAACCGGTTTTCACCCTTCTAATGTCGCCTCACTTCCTTGCCCCAGAGACACTGCTGCCAATCCTCGAAACAGATGGTTATTCACGAATAACTCGTGGTGGAGAACGTACTGCCGGGAAAGAATATTAGACATACCGGCTCATTCTGCCCAGGCAGCCTGCTGACCTAGGTTATTTTTGCAAGCTGTGCATATGCCATCACTTTATGTCGTTTGCTTAGTACTTTGCGGGTCGGCAATACCTTAAAACAGGTTAGCCTCACCCCGTGAAGACTCCCTCGTTTGATGAACCGATGCTGCTGGCTAAGGTGGTGCAAGGCGATGCGGCTGCCTTCGGGGAGATATATGCCTTCTACCAACGCCGCATCCGCACGTATGCCTACCGGCTAACCAAGGTGGGGACCACTGCCGACGAAATGACGCAGGATGTTTTTGTGCAGCTGTGGGAAAAGCGCACCCAACTGGATCCTAGCCTACCGCTGGAACCCTACCTGCGCAAGATCACCCAGAACCTGATATTCAATTTCTTCCGGCAAGCGAGCCGGGACAAAGCCTTGCTGGAAAAGGTGCAGCTGCACCTGCTGGCCCAGCACCACGTGGCCCCAGAGTCCCTACTGGAACAGGAGTTGGAACAATTATATCAGGCGGCTATCCAGAAGCTGCCGCCCCAGAAAAAAACCATTTATACCCTGAGCCGGGCGGAAGAGCTGTCGTACGAAGAAATCGCGGAGCGCCTGCAGCTATCGCGCCACACGGTGCGCAACCACATGACGGAGGCCATCCAGTTTATTCGGCGTTACGTGCGCCTGCACACTGACGTAAATAGCTTGTTAGTGGTAGCTTATTTGTTAAGTCGGGTCCGACATTAACAGGCCGTGACGTATTTGTTAAAAAAAAGTTGTGCCCCGACTAGTACTCGGGGCAGTGGGCGGTGTATTAGTAGTAGCAGCCAGCCTAGTGGGTGGTCTTGCTCTTATCCACTCGCTCATGCAACCGCCGAAAAGCTCCTTCGAAGACCTCTACGCTCGCTACTTGCGCAACGAGGTGTCGCCGCAAGAGCTGGAGCAATTCTTTCAGCAAAGCCAGCAGGTGAGCCCCGAAGTGCTGCAACTGTTGCTGGACAAGACATGGGATGAAACCCTGCCGCAGGTGAGCGAGCCGGTGCTGCGGTCCCGCCAGAAAAGCCCGCGCGTGGCACTGCTAGCTTTAGTGCTGGTGCTACTCTGCGTGGCCGGCTGGTACTCTTGGGTGCATACCGGGCAGCGGGTGCAGCCCCTGGCCAGCCGACCGAGCCCCACAGTGCTTGCTCCCCTTCCGGGTACCGACCGCGCTACCCTGGTGCTGGGCGATGGCCGCCGCGTAGCCCTCACCAGCATTGCCAATGGCGACATGACTACGCAGGGCGCTACCCATTTGTATAAGCAAGGTAATACCCTAGCTTATCGCGCACCGGGCAGCGGTGGGACTACGGTACTATATAATACGCTGGAAACCCCGCGGGGCGGTAAGTACCGATTGGTGCTGCCTGATGGCAGCCGGGTGTGGCTGGATGCGGCCTCTTCCCTGCGCTTCCCCACCGCATTTGTCGGGAGCGAGCGCCGCGTGGCACTAACTGGCCAGGCATATTTTGAAGTGACTAAGAATGCTCGCCAGCCCTTTTTGGTCGAGGCAGCGGGTACGACGGTGCGGGTACTGGGCACCCACTTCAACGTGATGGCCTATACCGACGAGCAGCGCTTACAAACCACCCTGCTGGAAGGGTCGGTGCAGGTGACGAAAGGTACCGCAGTAGCATTGCTGCGGCCCGGCCAGCAAGCCACGTTGCCTACCGGTGGGCAGCAGTTTCAGCTGGCGCTGGCCAACACGGAAGCCGCCGTGGCCTGGAAGAACGAAGTATTCTCCTTTGCCGATGCGGATATGCCGGCCGTGATGCGGCAGCTAGCCCGTTGGTACGCGCTCGATGTACGCTACCAAGGAGCCGTACCCACCGCCCATTTCACGGGCGAATTATCTCGCACCCAGTCCCTAGCTGCTATTCTGGAAGTGCTGCGAGCCAGCGGCGTGCACCTACAGCTACGGGGCACCACGCTGCTAGTGCAGCGGTAATCAAGTAAGCATTATCTGCTGCTACGGCTTATGCCGATAGCGTCATTGTGCCCAAGAAAAAGTCGCACTTTTAACATATGCCGTTAATAGTCAGCATTTTAAATTCATGAATAGATTTTCTGTCCTCTCCTTCTTTTAAAACTCCCTTGGCCGATGAAGCGAAAAATTACCCTACTGCTGGTAGCCGGTCTGCTGCTACGCTTCCCCTCCGGGGCGGTCAGCTTTGCCCAGACCATCACGCTGTCCGAGCGCGGCGCCTCGTTGGAAACGGTGCTGCGAACTATCAAAAGACAGACTGGCTACCAGCTCTTTTATAATGCGGACCTGCTGCGTAAGGCCAAACCGGTAACGGTGGAAATCCGCAACGGGTCGCTGGAACAGGTGCTGGAGCAGTGTTTTGCCAATCAGCCTCTTACTTATTCGCTCGTACACCATACCATTGTAGTACGCGAGCGCACCGCACCACCGACTCCTAAAACAGCAGCAGCTCCCATTGAGGTAGTGGGCCAGGTGGTGGATGAGAACGGCGAACCCTTGCCCGGCGTGACGGTGCGCGTCAAAGCGGCGGATATACGCTCGGAACCTTCCACGGCTACCGACGCCAACGGCCACTACAGCTTGCAGGTAGCCGATGCGGGCGCGACGCTCATATTTTCCTACGTGGGCTTCGAGTCGCAGGAAGTGCCCCTAAGCGGCCAGACCACCATCGCCGTGCGCCTGCGGCGTGGGGTTAGCAAGCTCGACGACGTAGTGGTAGTGGCCTACGGCACCACTACGCAGCGCGAAAATACGGGTGCCGTGAGTATCCTCGATGCCAAGGCCATTGCGCAGCAGCCCGTTAGCAACCCCGTAGAAGCCTTGCAGGGCCGCCTAGCGGGGGTGCTCGTGACGCCTGGCTCGGGCTTTGGCGGCTCCACAATGAACGTGCAGATTCGGGGCCAGAACTCGCTCTTAGGGGGCAACCAGCCGCTGTACGTGGTGGATGGTGTACCCTACTCAGCAAGTGGCCTCAACAGCTTCTCGGCTTTTGGCGCCTTTGCGGCAGCTTCCAGCTACGACAGCCCGCTCAACAGCATCAACCCAGCCGATATTGCCAGCATCGACGTGTTGAAGGACGCTGACGCCACGGCCATCTACGGCTCGCGCGGCGCCAATGGCGTAGTGCTCATCACGACCAAAAAAGCCAAAACCGGCCAAGGCAAGCTTGATGTAAACGTGTACAGCGGGGCCGGACGCGTGACGCGCACCATCGACCAGCTCAACACGGAGCAGTACCTGGCCCTGCGCCGAGAGGCCTTTGCCAACGACGGCATCACGCCCACCGCCAGCAACGCCCCAGACCTGACGACCTTCAGCCAGACGGACTACACCGACTGGCAAAAAAAGCTCATTGGGGGCACGGCGGCCATCACCGATGCGCAGGCCACTTACTCGGCGGGCACGGCCCTCACGCGCCTGTCGCTGAGTGGCGGCTACCGCCACCAGGGCACCGTGTACCTAGGCGACTATGGGAGCAATCGCTACAACGGCCGACTGGCCGTGAACCAGACTTCTGCCAATGGCCGGCTGCATCTCGACGCCGCGGCAGGCTTCGTGCAAACCAATAACACGACGTCGGCCCAGGACTTTACCACCCTCATCGACCTGCCGCCCAATTACAACCCCTACAACGCCGATGGTACCCTGTTTTTTGAAGGAAACATCTTCAACAACCCATACGCGCTGACCCAGCGCAGCATTACCAATACGAGCCGCAACCTACTGGGCGACATCTCTCTGAGCTACAGCATCCTGCCGAACCTACAAGCCAAGGTGAGCGCCGGCTACAACCGCCTTACCCTTGACCAGTTCAGCGCCACGCCAGCCTCCTCGGTAAACCCGTTTTTTGGCGCGGCCAAGGCCTCGGCCGATTTTGCCAACGCCGCCAACACGACCTATCTGGCTGAGCCGCAACTCACCTACAACGTCAAGGTAGGAGCCGGGGAGCTGCAAGCGCTGGCTGGCGGCACGTTTCAGGAAACGGCCACCCAGCAGCTCTATGTGAACGCCACGGACTACATCAGCGACGCGGTGCTCGAAAACCTGACCGCCGCCAGCACCAAAACCTACTACACCGACAACGCTTTTGTGTACCGCTACGAGTCGGTATTTGGGCGCTTGAACTACAATTACAAGGGCAAGTACATCCTCAACGGCACGTTCCGGCGCGATGGCTCGTCCAAGTTTGGCCCTAACAACCGCTGGGGCAACTTCGGGGCGGGCGGCGCGGCCTGGCTGTTTTCGGAGGAAGGCTTCAGCAAAAAAGCATTGCCCGCGCTCAGCTACGGCAAGTTGCGGGCCAGCTACGGCATTACGGGCAACGACCTAGGTACCGCTGGCTACTACGACTACCTCTCGACCCTGCAATCGACGGGCCGCTCGGCCTACGGCGCCGAGCTAGGTTTGACGCCGACGCGGCTGGGCAACACCGGCTTTCGGTGGGAAAACGTGAAGAAGCTGGATTTGGCCATCGAGCTGGGCTTTCTGAAAGAGCGGATTTTATTCACGGCCGACTACTACCGCAGCATCTCCGACAACCAGCTCGTGGGCTTCGTGGTGCCGAGCCAAACGGGGTTCGGAAATATTACGTCCAACTTTCCGGCCGTGGTGCTTAACCGAGGCTTCGAGTTTAGCCTGAACACGACCAACGTGCAAACCGGCAAGTTCACCTGGACTTCGGCCGCAACGCTCACCGTGCCCCACAACGAATTGCTGGAATTCCCGGACCTGGCGGCGTCGGCCTATGCCGGTACGTTTCTACTTGGGCAGTCCACGACCATCACCCGCGGCGCGACCTACACCGGCATCGACCCAGACGATGGCCAAGCCAGTGGGGGCTACGTCAGCCCCACCGGTGATTTTTCCTTTGCTCCGGAGGTGCTCAACCAAGTGCGCCAGACTGGCTACCCCAAGTTCTACGGCGGCCTACAAAACAGCCTTACTTATAAGGGCTTTAACCTCGATTTCTTTCTGCAATTCACCAAGCAGACGGCCCGCAGCTACGTGCCTGGCTCGCCTCCCGGCCAGGGTCTGAGCAACTGGACCACCGACGCGCTGCGCCGCTGGCAGAACCCCGGCGACGTGACCGACATTCCGAAAGCCACCTCCTCGTTTGACACGGCTTACCTGACTTACTTCAACTACACCAATTCGCCGGGGGTGTTTGGCGACGCCTCGTTTCTGCGCCTCAAAACCCTGTCCTTGAGCTACTCGCTGGCTTCCGCCACCGTGCAGCGGCTGCACTTGCAAGGGCTACGCTTCTACGTGCAGGGCCAGAACCTGTTCACCATCACCAACTACAACGGCTTCGACCCGGAAGTACCGGGCCTAGTGCTGCCGCCCATGCGGGTGCTCACCGGCGGGTTCCAGATTTCTATTTAGTCCACCTTGGTCTTTACGTAAGCTATGCCTTTCCTTACTCGCTTTTCTCGTCTGGTACTGATGCCCGCGCTGCTGGGGCTGTCGGCGTGCAATTTTCTAGACGTAGGCCCGCCCCCCACCGAAGTGGTGGACACCAATGTGTTCCGGGCCGATGCCTCGGCCTCGGCCGCCATCCTCGGCATCTACATTGGCTTCACCTATTCGGGCACTAATTCGCCCGGTATTGCCAATGATGCCACCCTTTCGACCTTCCTGGGGCTGGCCGCCGATGAGCTGCTGTATGCCAGCCCGGACTTCGACGAGTACCGCCTCAACCAGATAAACCCCGCTGGCAATGGCCCCAGCCAGGTTTGGAGCCAAGCCTACACCAGCATCTACCAGTGCAATACGGCCCTAGCCGGCCTCACGGCCAGCACCACGCTCACGGCTAGCCTCAAGACCCAGCTCCTCGGGGAAGCCCGGTTTTTGCGGGCCTTCAACTACTTCTACCTCACTAATCTGTTTGGCAACGTGCCCCTGGTGCTCACCGCCGACTACACCGTGAGCGGCAAGCTGCCCCGCGCTCCCAGAGCCGACGTGTACGCCGCCGTGGTAGCCGACCTGCTGGAGGCGCAGAAGCTGCTGACGCCCAGCTACCCAGGTAGCGGCGAGCGCACCCGCGCCAACCAGGCGGCCGCCACGGCGCTGCTGGCCCGCGTGTATCTCTACCAGCAAAACTGGGCGGCCGCCGAAGCCCAGGCTACCGCCGTGCTAGCCCAGGCCGGGCAGTATAGCTTGCCGGCCTTAGGGCAGGTATTTTTGGCCAATAGCGACGAGGCCATCTGGCAGCTTCGGCGGTCGGGCACCATCTCGACCAATACCTACGAAGGGCTCTACTTCGTGCCGGCTTCGCGGACGACTGCGCCGACCAATACCTACCAGCTGACCAGTACGCTGTACAGCGCCTTTGATACGCTGGACGACCGCCGCACCACCTGGACCAGCGCCTACACCGTGGCGGGCACCACGTACCGCTACCCCTCCAAGTACAAGCAGCGGATAGCTACCCCCAGCGCGGGCGCAGCCACCGAATACAGCATGGTGTTGCGCCTGGCCGAGCAGTACCTCATCCGGGCCGAGGCCCGCATCCGGCAGGGCAACGTGGCCGCCGGCGTCGCCGACCTCAATACGGTGCGCAGCCGGGCCGGCTTGCCGGCGCTCAGCACCGCGCTCAGTTCGGCCAATGCCCTGCTAGCTGTGGAAAACGAGCGCCGGCTGGAGCTGTTCAGCGAGTATGGTCACCGCTGGTTTGACCTCATCCGCACGGGCCGCGTGGCCGCGGTCTTAGGTCCTTACAAGGGCACTGCCTGGGATGCGAACGATAACCTCTGGCCCGTGCCGGGCGCGCAGCTGCTGGCCAATCCTGCTTTAAGCCAAAACGCTGGCTATTAATTGTTTTTAGAGGGCCAGCCTGTTAAGCCTTTCTTGGCAGGCTGGCCCGGTGGCTTCTTTTTCTCCTCCTAATCTTATGCTGTATTCCACCAAATTTTGCGGCTTGCTGCTCGGCGCAGCTTTCCTAGCCGCCAGCCCCGTCCGGGCCCAGCGCAAGGCTGGGCCGGCGGCTCACCCCGCCGCCGTGGGCGGCTACGTGCTGCAAGGCACCCTCACTGCGCCCGACGGCAGCAAGGTGTACCTGACCCGGATGGCGGCTAAAACCACCAAGGATTCTACCGTCGTCAAAGGTGGCCGTTTCGCTTTTCGGGGGCAGGTAACGGAGCCCACCTGGACTGCGCTGGAGGTGCCGAAAGCGAAGAAGTACGCCGTTTTCTTCCTGGAAAACCACGCCATGAGCGTGCAGCTACCCGCCGGGGCCAAAACCCAGCCCGTGATAACTGGCTCGGCCACGCAGGCGGAGTACGCTGGCTACGATGCGCAGTGGCAAGCCATTAGCCAGAAGGCCGGCAGCATTTATGAGCTGCTGGAAAAGGCCACGCCCGCCGGGCAGAAAGAGCCTACGCCCGAAGCGCAAAAAGAAGCCGATGCGCGCTTCGCCGCGCTGGGGCAGGAGTCGAAGCAGGCGGCCGAAGCCTTCGTGGCCGCGCATCCCAACTCGGTGGTAGCGGCTTCCATCGTGCAGTGGCGCTTCGTCGATTTCCCCGATTTTGAAGAAGCTACCAAGCTCTACCAGCTCCTGGGGCCTACCGCCAAGGCGTCGTACGCGGGCAAGAGCACCAAGCGTTTTCTCGACGTGTGGACCAAAACGGCCGTGGGCGCCACCCCCGATTTTACTCAGGCCGACATCAATGGGAAGCCGGTGAAGCTTTCCGATTTTCGGGGCAAGTACGTGCTGGTTGACTTTTGGGCGAGCTGGTGCGGCCCGTGCCGCAAGGAGAACCCCAACGTGGTGGCCCTCTACCAGAAGTACCGCGGCCAGGGCTTTGATGTGCTGGGCGTATCACTCGACTCCAAAAAAGCACCCTGGGAAAAAGCCATCGCCGCCGACGGCCTGGCTTGGACGCAGGTATCGGACCTGAAAGGCTGGAAAAACGCGGTGGCCACTGAGTTCGGCATTGCGGCAGTGCCCCAAAACTTTCTGCTCGACCCGCAGGGCAAAGTGATTGCCAAGAACCTGCGCGGCGAGGAATTGCAGACCAAGCTCGCCCAGCTGTTTGCCGCCAAACACTAGCTAGTCCAGCGCCGGTGGCTTGGCTTACTACGGCACTAAAAGGCACCCCTAGGGCCTTTGTGCCGCCGTTGCGCGCTCTTACCTCCTCAAGCCATTCCCACCCTGTTTACTTATTCCGTGCTTCCAACTTTCAAAAACGTAGCCCAAGACACCGGCCGATACGCCGTGTTGCTGTGGCTGACCGCCGCTCCCGCGCTGGCCCAGGTACCCGGCGCGCTGTCCCTGACGCCGGCCCAGCCGGCCGCGGGGCAACCCGTTACGCTGCGCTACCACGCGGCCGGCACGGTGCTGACCGGCAAGCCCGTCGGCGAATTCAAAGTGCTGCGCTGGCAGGGCTCCAACCGGCCGCCAGCCATCGAAAAGCTGACGCCTACCCTCAGCGGCGACGATTGGCAAGCCACCTACCAGCTGCCAGCGGGCACTAAAGCCTTCGTGGTGACGCCCACGGTCGGGGAAGTGAGCGATACAAATGAGGGCAAGGGCTACGTGTTTGCAGTGTACGCGGGCCAGCAGCCCGTGGCGGGCGCGCTGGGGAGCGAGGCCATGATTTACAGCCGGGGCCTGGGCGTGCAGCCCGAACCGATGCGGGCGCTGGCCTTGCTCCGCCAAGAGATGGCAAAGTACCCCGCCAGTAAGCCAGAGTACAGCTACACGTATTACTCGCTGCTGGCGGCTTCCAAGCTTGCTGCCGACCGCGCCGAGCTCAAGAAGGAGCTGCTGCGCCTGCGCCGGAGCCCGCGCGAGGAAGACCGGATAACGGCTATCAACCTGTACAGTGACTTGAAGCAGGACCGCACGGCCGACTCCCTGCTCACGGCTACTAAAAAAGCCTTTCCGAAGGGCTCACTGATGCGCAATACGTACCTGGATACCGAGTATGGCGAAAAAGACCCCGCCAAACAGCTCGCCTTATACGAAGGCTTACTCCAGAAATTTCCGGAAGTCCAGGCGGCTCCCGACGACCGGATTGTGTACGACTATGCGCGCCACAACCTGGCCATGACGTACGCGGAGGCGGGCAACACGGCCCAAGCGCTGAAATACGTGTATTTGGTGAAGGAAAAGGACTACCAGGCCACGGCCTATAGTTCATTGGCCAGCGTTTTTTTGGAGAGTGGCCAAGTGGATGCGGCGCAGCGCCTGCTCAAGCAGTCGCTGGATGGCTACCAGGCCAACCTAGCGGCCAAAACTAGCGACAACCTGCAAGAAGACGCCTATTACAACTACCTGAACCTGTACAGCCAGGTGCTCTACGCGCAAAAGCAGTACCCCGAGGCGCTGACCGCCGCCCATCAGGCCTACGCGCACAGTAACAAGAAAGACCCCAACGTGATGACCAACTACGCGCTGGCGCTGGCCGCCAACCAGCAGGAAGCCGCTGCCCTGCCGCTGCTCGAAGAGCTGATAAAAAGCGGCCAGGCTTCGGCCCCGGTTAAGAGCGCCTTGCAGCCTGCCTACATCAAGGCCAAGGGCAGTGCTGCTGGCTACGATGCGTACCTAGCTGGGCTGCAAAACGCCCTGCGCGCCAACATTCGGGCGGGGCTAGCCAAGCAAATGATTGACAAGCCCGCGCCGGACTTTACCCTGCGCGACTTGCAGGGCAAGACCATAACACTCCGCTCGCTGAAAGGCAAAGTAGTGGTCCTGGACTTTTGGGCAACCTGGTGCGGCCCCTGCAAAAAGTCGTTTCCGGCCATGCAGCTGGCCGTCGAAAAATACCAGGCCAATCCCAACGTAGCCTTTCTATTTATTGACACTTGGGAGCGGATGCCGGACCCGCAGCCCAGCGTGGCCGCTTTCATCCGCGAGAACAAGTACCCCTTTCAGGTACTGCTCGATTTGAAAGACCCCGTGACGAAGAAAACTGCCGTGGTGGGAAGCTTCGGCATCACGGGTATTCCCACCAAGTTTGTGCTCGACGCCGAGGGTCACATTCGCTTTCAGCTCACCGGCTTCAGCGGCGGCGACGATGCGGCCGTGGAAGAACTCTCGCTGATGATTGAGCTGGCCGCCAGCAAGGGCTAAGTCCAAGGCGGTGTGAGGCCGGCGGCCCTTTATTACGCATTTCCTGCTTTTGCCAGGCAACTGGCCAGTTAGCCGCTACGGCGGCGCTGGCTGGCAGCCCAAGCCCGCATGGGCTTTCGGGCCGGCTGGTGCTGGTCGGGGAATAGCCATAACCTCAAAACAAATAGTATTTTAAGCTCCTTACCATGACTCCAGAAACCGAAGCCACAACCCTGCCAGACGCCAAGCTACGCGAGAAATTCAGCCACCTTTGGCACCTGGTGGGCAACACGCCCATGCTGGCGCTGCACTACACCTACCGGGGCCAGCCGGGCCGCATTTTTGTCAAGTGCGAGCACTATAACCTCACCGGCAGCCTCAAGGACCGGATGGCGCTTTACATCTTGCAGCAGGCCTACGAGCAGGGGAAAATCCAGCCCGGCGACACCATTGTGGAAGCTACCAGCGGGAACACGGGCATCGCCTTTGCGGCCATTGGCAAGGCCCTAGGTCATCCGGTGCGCATTTTGATGCCCGATTGGCTCAGCCGCGAGCGCATCGACATCATCCGCTCGCTCGGGGCCGAGGTCACGCTCATCAGCAAGGCACAGGGCGGCTTTTTAGGCAGCATTAAGCTCTCGGAAGAGATGGCCGCGGCTGATGGGCGCGTTTTTCTGACCCAGCAGTTTGAAAACTGCTACAATGCGGAGGCGCACGCTCGCACTACTGGCCCCGAAATCGCGGCCCAGCTGGCCAGCGTGGGCCGGCGCCCCGACGCCTTTGTGGCGGGCGTGGGCACGGGCGGCACCGTCATGGGCACCGGCCACTACCTCAAGGCGAATTTCCCCGGTGTGCGGGTGCACCCGCTGGAGCCGGCCGAATCACCGACGCTCACCACGGGCCACAAGGTAGGCTCGCACCGTATTCAGGGCATTTCCGACGAGTTTATTCCGGCCATCGTGAAACTCGACGAGCTTGACGCAGTGGTGCAGGCTTCGGATGGCGATGCCATCTTGGTGGCCCAAAAGCTGGCGACCCAGCTCGGGCTGGCGGTGGGCATTTCGTCGGGCGCCAACGTGATTGCCGCTATTCGCCTGGCGGCCGAGCTGGGGCCAGAGGCCACGGTGGTAACGCTGCTCTGCGACAGCAACAAGAAGTACCTCAGCACTGACCTACTGCGTGAGGAGCCCGTGCGCGAAGGCTACTTAGCTCCAGCAGTAGACTTTTCCGACTACCAGCCCATTGGCCGACTGACCACCCATTATGTGCATAGCAACGAACATGTTGACGCATAAGTGGCTAGTAGTACTGCTGCTATGCCTGGGTCTAAGTTACCCTGGCCACGCCCAGATAGAGCGGCCGGTCAGCTGGAAATTTACCGCCACGCCAGCCGACCAGTCGGGGGCAGCTACGCTCACTTTCACGGCTAGTATTCAGGGCCAGTGGCACATCTACTCGCAGTTTATCGAGGCGGGCGGCCCCGAGCCAACGAGCTTCACCTTCGTCCCCGGGGCCGACTACGAATTGGTGGGCAAGGTAACCGAGGAAACAATGCCTGTGAAAGGCTACGAGGAAACGTTTAAGATGACCATCGCCTATTTCCCGACGCGGGCGGTGTTCAGCCAAAAAATCAAGCTCAAAGCTGGCCGGGCCACCGTCAAAGGCACGCTTACCTACATGGCCTGTAACGACGTACAGTGCCTGCCGCCCGAGGACGTTGAGTTTAGCGTTGCCGTGCAAGGCGCCGGGGCCAGGCCAACTCCGGCTCGGCCCACTACCAAACCGGTGGCCGGGCCAGCCGCTACGCCCGCCACTGCGCCCAAGTCTACGGTGCCCCCTGCGCCAGCTTCTTCGCCCCAGCCCGCCGCCACCTTACGGCCCGATACGGCTGAGCCAGCGCCAGCTACCAAGCCGGCAGTTTCTGCTGGCACTAAGCCTACCGCCGCGCAAACCACTATGGCACCGGCACCAGCCGCCGAGGCAGCGGGCAGCCAGTCGTTGTCGGGCATCTTTCTGGCGGGCTTTCTGGGTGGGCTGGCGGCGCTGCTCATGCCGTGCATTTTTCCGATGTTGCCGCTCACCGTCAGCTATTTCACCAAGCAAGATTTGTCGCGGCGACGGGCCGTGGGGCGGGCGGCCTTTTACGGCGCCAGCATCATCTTTATTTACGTGGCGCTGGGCCTGCTCATCACGGTGTTGCTGGGAGCCGACGCGTTGAACGACCTCGCCACTAATGGCTTGTTCAACTTGTTTTTCTTCGCGCTGCTCGTGGTGTTTGCTGCGTCGTTTCTGGGTGCTTTCGAGCTGACGCTGCCCGCCGCCTGGGTTACCAAAACGGATACCCAAGCGGATAAGGGCGGCGTGCTGGGCATCTTCTTCATGGCGGCCACGCTGGCGCTGGTGTCGTTTTCGTGCACCGGGCCCATCATTGGCACCTTGCTGGTGCAAGCGGCGGCTACCGGCCAGTTGCTGGGGCCAATGCTGGGGATGCTGGGCTTTTCGCTGGCGCTGGCGCTGCCCTTCACGCTGTTTGCGCTGTTTCCGTCGGGCCTCAAGGCGCTGCCCAAATCGGGCGGCTGGCTCAACTCGGTGAAGGTGGTGCTCGGCTTTCTGGAGCTGGCGCTGGCCCTCAAGTTTTTGTCTAACGTAGACCTCGCCTACCATTGGGAATGGTTTGACCGTGAGCTGTTTCTGGCGCTTTGGATTGTCATTTTCACCTTGCTGGGCTTTTACCTGCTGGGCAAAATTCGCTTCTCGCACGACAGCGCGGCGGGCTTTCTGACCTTGCCACGGCTGTTGCTGGCCATCCTCACGCTGGCCTTTACGGTGTATCTGGTGCCGGGCCTGTGGGGCGCGCCGCTGAAGGCCGTTTCGGCTTTTCTGCCGCCGCAAGAGACGCAGGACTTTGACCTGTACACGCCTGGGCTCCTAGGTGGCCGCCAGGAGCTACCGGCGGCACGCACGCCACATAAGCACGCCGACCTTTTTCACGCGCCTCTGGGGCTCGATGCGTTCTTCGACTACTACGAAGCCCTGGCCTACGCCCGGCAAGTCAACAAGCCGCTGCTCATCGACTTCACGGGCCACGCCTGCGTGAACTGCCGCAAAATGGAAGCCAACGTGTGGCCTGATAAGCAGGTGCTGCCCCTGCTGCAGGAAAAGTACGTGCTAGTGCAGCTCTACGTGGATGATAAAACGGAGCTGCCCGCCGCTGAGCAGTCGGTTTCCAGCTTTAGCGGTAAGAAAATTCGCACCATCGGCAACAAGTGGAGCGACTTTCAGGCCCGCCACTACAACGCCAACTCGCAGCCTTACTACGTGCTGCTCGACCCCGCCACCAGCCGGGTGCTGGCCCCGCCGCAGGGAGCCAATTACGACCCTAGCAACTTTCAGGCTTTCCTGTCGCAGGGCGCGCAGGCTTTTCAACAATAGGGCACTCCGCTAAGCTCGCCGAGCCGCCCCTGACTCCCCTCTCTTTTCTACAGTAGCCGCCGCTGACCCAGGCGATATTTCTTTGTATGCCCAAGTCTTTTTCTTCGTTGCTCGCGCTGAGCGCCCTGCTGGCCGGCTCGTCGGCCGCCGTAGCGCAGGCGCCCAAAACGCCCACGCCCAAACCTAAAACGGTAGTCGCCGCTAAAGCCGCCACCGGCACCCGGCTGGTCGAAACCGTGACGCGCCGGGCCGGCGAGCTGGTTATTCCGTATTCCAAATACGTGTTCGCCAATGGCTTGACGCTGATAGTAACGGAAGACCACTCCGACCCGCTGGTGCACGTGGATGTAACCTACCACGTCGGTTCGGCCCGCGAGCAGGTTGGCAAGTCAGGGTTTGCCCACTTCTTCGAACACATGATGTTTCAGGGCTCCGACCACGTCGGCGACCAGCAGCACTTCAAGCTCGTAACGGCGGCCGGCGGCAACCTCAATGGCTCGACCACCTTCGACCGCACCAACTACTACGAAACCGTGCCGAGCAACCAGCTTGAAACGGCTTTGTGGCTGGAAGCCGACCGCATGGGCTTTTTACTGGATGCGGTAAGCCAGAAGAAGTTTGAGATTCAGCGCTCGACGGTCAAGAACGAGCGGGGCCAGAACATCGATAACCGCCCGTATGGCCAGGCCGATGAGTACGTGGGCCGCACGCTTTATCCCTACGGCCATCCCTATTCGTGGTCCACGATTGGCTACATGAAGGACCTAGACAACTCGAACGTCAACGACCTCAAAAACTTCTTTTTGCGCTGGTACGGCCCCAACAATGCCACGCTGACGGTGGGCGGCGACGTGCAAACGGCCGAGGTGCTCGCGTATGTTGAACGCTACTTCGGGCCCATTCACCGGGGCCCCGCCGTGCAAAACCAGCACCTGCCGCCGCCCGTGCTCAGCGCCAACCGCTACGTGAGCTACGAAGACAATGTGCGTTTCCCCATGCTGCAACTGGTGTTGCCCACGGTGTCTCAGCATCATCCCGACGAAATAGCCCTCGATGCATTGGCCGAGATTATCGGCCAGGGTAACACGTCGCTCCTGTACAAGAACCTGGTGAAACCGCAACTGGCGGTAGAGGCTTCGGCCTTCAACAGCGGGTCGGAGCTGGCTGGGCAGTTTGTGCTGCTAGCCCTCACCCCGCCCGGCCAGCGCCTCGACAGCACGGAGGCGCGCCTGCGCCGGACTCTTGCCGAGTTTGCCCGTACCGGGGCCAGCCCCGAAGCCGTGCTGCGCTTCAAGGCGAGCCGCGAAGCAACCATGGTTAACAGCCTGGCCAGCGTGAGCGGCAAGGTCAGCCAGCTGGCTGCTAATCAGGTATTCACCGGTAATCCTAACTATCTCCAGCTGGAGCAGCAGCGCCTGCGCGCCCTGACCCCGGCCGATGTGCGGCGCGTATTTGCCAAGTACATTCAGGGGAAGCCGGCCGTGGTGCTGAGCGTGGTGCCCAAAGGCCAGCCCGAGCTGGTGGCGCACCCCGACAACTACACCGTGAGCCAAACCGGCTACGTGGCCCCGCCCGACGAGTATACCGGCTTGGTATACCAAAAAGCCACCGACACGTTTGACCGCAGCCAGCAGCCCAAAAGCGGCCCTAACCCGGTGGTAAAAGTGCCGGCCCTTTGGGAAGATTCCTTCGCCAACGGCCTGAAGGTGGTGGGCACGCACAACACTGAGGTTCCCCTGGTTACGATGCTGCTCACCCTGCGCGGTGGGCACCGCCTGGAGCAAAGTGACCCCACGAAGGCCGGCCTGGCCACGCTCACGGCGGCCCTGCTCAACGAGGGCACCAGCCAGTACACGGGCGAGCAGTTCAGCGCCGCCCTCAACAAGCTGGGTAGCACTATCTGGGCGGAAGCCGGCCAGGAAAACACCACTATTTATTTGCAGTCGCTCAGCCAGAACCTGCCGGCTACGTTGGCCCTGCTGCAAGAGCTGCTTTTGCACCCGCGCTTCGACCAAGCCGATTTTGAGCGCATCAAGGAGCAAACCCAGGAGTTCATTGCCGAACAGGCCACGCAGCCCGTCACCATCGCCAACACCATCTACGGCCGCTTGCTCTACGGCCCGGCCAGCATCATGAGCGTACCTAATTCCGGTACACTGGCTTCGGTGAAAAATCTCACCCTCCATGATGTGAAGCAGTTTTACGCCACGGCCTACACGCCCACGGTCGCGTCGCTGGTCGTGGTCGGCGACGCCAAAGAAGCCAAGGTGCTGCCGCAATTGGGTTTTCTGAAAACCTGGGCTAAAAAGGACCTAGTTTTGCCCGCTCCGGTGGCTACCCCAGCCCAGCCCGACAAGACGCGCATCTACTTTGTTACGAACGAAGGCGCGCCGCAATCCGAAATCCGGCTGGGCTACCTCACCAGCCTGCCTTACGATGCGACCGGCCCGTATTACAGGGCCTACCTGGCCAACTACGTGCTGGGTGGCGCCTTCAACTCGCGCATCAACCTGAACCTGCGCGAGAACAAGGGCTACACCTACGGGGCACGCTCTGGCTTTAGCAGCACCCGCCAGCCAGGGCCGTTTACGGCCCTGGCTGGGGTACGAGCCGATGCCACGGCGCCGGCTATCAAGGAGTTTATGCAGGAAATCGCAGGTTATCGCAATGGTATTACGGCCGAGGAATTAGCTTTTCTGCAGGCTTCCGTTGGGCAAAGCGATGCGCTGAAATACGAAACCGGCCAGCAAAAAGCGCAGTTTCTGGCCCGCCTCGCGGAGTACGACCTAAAGCCTGACTACGTCACGCAGCAGAACACCATCCTCAAAAATCTTACTGCGGCCGATGTGCAAGCAACTGCCCAGCAAACTCTGCCTGAGCACCTCTACGTTGTCGTCGTTGGTGACCGCCAGCAACTACCCGCAGTGCAGGCCCTAGGCTACGAGGTGCTAGAGCTGGATACCGAAGGCAAGCCAGTATCGGTGGCCCCCGCCGCGCTGCCCGCCCCCGCACCAACCACTATCCCCGATGCTCTGAAATCCAAAAGCAAAGAAGCTAAGCGGGCAGGCCGTCAGCCGAAACACAAGGAAGGCGCGGCGAAGTAAGTATCAAGCCAAAAGCAAGCCCTCGCCTGTAAGGCGGTTAGGATAAACAGCAGGACTAACGCACTGCCTGGTTTTTCGGGGGTAGATTGCGTACCCGGCTGAGGGTTTCCTTGGTGATGCCTAAGTAAGAAGCGATGACGTGCTGCGGAAACCGCTGTAGAAAGGCGGGGTAGGTACGGGCCAACTCGGCGTAGCGCTCCTCGGCCGAGAGGCTGAGCGCGGCGTTGACGCGGTGCTGCAAGGCAAACGCGTGGCGCTGCTCGATGCCGCTGGCCACATTCGCAAAGATGGGCAGCGCGTCGAGCTGGTAGCGGTCGGCCTTGCTGATAGTCAGCAGCGTGGTATCCTCCCACGCCTCAATGTAGTAGGGCGAGGGAGTGAGCATAGTGTAGCTTTCCCGGTCGCCGGCCCACCAGTTTTCAATGGAGAGTTGAAAGACGTGCTCTCCCCCCCGATTATCCACCGTGTACTGGCGCAGGGCGCCGGCCGCCACAAAGCCCATGTACTGGCACACCTCGCCTTCCTGCAAGAAGTACTGCTTTTTGCGCAGTTTCTTGGGCACAAAAAGCTGCTTAATCAATGTAATATCCTCCTCCGTTAGGGGAATCGAGGAAAGGTTGCGGAAGTAGTTGAGCAGGGGCTCGTGCATGGTGGTGGATAAAAAACCGCGACTCATTGGGGAGCACAATGGGGAGCGGTTAAAGGGTGGGTATGGGGCAGAAGTGGGCAACCAAATGCTACCTAGGGAAGTTGGCTACGCCGGGCTGAGGGGCTGCGGCTGGTCGTCCAGCGCTACCTCAAACAGGCGGTACAGGCCTTTTTTGCCTTTCAGCGGGGCCAAAAAGCCCTGCCGGATGGGCAAGGCGTCGCCTAACTCATCTACCACGGCCTGGGATACCAGCAGCGAGGTGCCGAAATCTTTGTTTGCCGCCTCGATGCGGGCGGCCACGTTCACGGCGTCGCCGATGGTTGCCAGCTTGTGCAGGCCCCCACCCCCGATGTAGCCCACCACCACCTCGCCCAAGTGCACGCCAATGCGGATGCGAAAGCCGCAGCCGTACATGGTGCGCAGGTAAGGGTTGAGCCGTTCCAGAACCTGAAGCATGCCTTGGGCGGCGGCCACGGCATCGGCTGCCGCTGTGGCTTCCTGCTCCAGCCCGAACACGGCCATCAGCCCATCGCCGATGTAGTCACTGATGTGGCCGCGGTGCGCCACCACCACCTCACTCATGAGCTGAAAATAGCGGTTGAGGACGTGGATGACGTCGTAGGCGGGCAGGGCTTCGGCGAAGGTGGTGTACTGCTCGATGTCGGAAAAAAGCACGGCTAGGCGCTTTTCTTCGCCTATCTGCTGGTTGGGCTGCTCAAACTCGCGCTGGGTCAGGCGCACGTCCAGCTCATCAAGAACGGGCCGGCGCAGGCGCACGTGGTCGTCGGCCACGCTGGTCTGGCACGCCAGGCGCACCGATTCCGGCAGGTTGAGGCGCGTGGCCAGGGCTTGCTCCAGCTCGTTGCGCGGCGGCAACGTGTCCAGCCCGTCGAGCACCACCACCCGGCAGGTCGAGCAGCGGGCCAGCCCGCCGCAGGCGTGCACGTGCGCAATGCCGTGGCGCAGGTCGGCCGCCAGGATGGTTTCGCCGGGCCGGGCCGCCACGCGCTGGTTGTCGGGAAGGGTGAGAAAGGAGGGCATGTGGTATCGAAATAGGAAGGCAGCGAGTCAAAGTACCTGGTGCTGCGCACCTGGACTTGGGCCAACCAAAATGCCGTGCCGCTTACCCAAGCCTTAATTGACAACAAATGTACCTACACGAAATGTAATTTTAAGCTCGCCGCTGATAAAAGCGGGGGGCGGGGACAAGGGGGGCCAGCCGTTGATAAATGTCAACGGTTTTTTGTATCATTTATCATCGTTCCTGGCAGCGGGCACCTGCCAATTTTGCCTGGCAATCGGGCAAGCAACGCCGCTGGTTCCGCTCCACTATCTACTATGTATAAGCGCGTAATTAGGACATCACAGGGCCAGCGGGCCGACATTGGAATGTTTAGAATCCAGCGCGTCCTGGCCAATGAGCACGTGGAAGCCGTGGGCCCCTTTGTGTTTCTGGACAACATTCTGCCCATTCAGCACGCCCCGGGGGCCCCGTTGCATGAGGCCAACGGCACGGGGGCGCACCCGCACCGCGGCATTGCCACGCTCACCTACGTGCTCAGCGGCGAGGCCCTGCACCGCGACAGCCGGGGCCACACGGCTTTGGTGCGCTCGGGCGGCGCGCAGTGGATGAGCGCCGGCAACGGCATCGTGCACGACGAGGCCATCAACCCCGACCCTGCCACCGGCGCCCGTATCACGCGCGGGCTGCAATTCTGGGTGAACCTGCCCGCCCAGCAAAAGGCCCAGCACCCCGACTACCGCTCGCTGCCCGCCGCCGTGCTGCCCCTCGTGGCGCTGCCCAGCGCCGCGGGTTGGCTCAAGGTTATTATAGGCGAGTGGGCGGGGCAAACCTCGCCGGTGCCCACCTATTCGCCCCAGTTTATCTACCACGTGCACCTGGAAGCGGGCCAACGCCTAAGCCTGCCCACCACGGCCGGGCACGAATACGCGGGCTTGGTGCTGGACCAGCCGGCTACCGTCGATGGTACCCCCCGCCAACCGGGCGCGTTTCTGCTGTTTGACCCTGCTACCGACGCGCCCCTTGACCTGGGCGCTACGGCTGCCACGGCTACCGATATGCTCATCTTTGGCGGCGCGCCCTACGCCGAGCCAATAGTAGCCCAAGGCCCTTTCGTGATGAACTCGCGCCAAGAAATCATGCAGGCCTACAACGACTTCTACAAAGGCAAGTACGGCACCATCGACTACAGCCTAGTGCCCGAGCCGCTGCTGGCCTAGTATGGCATTTTATTAGCTGTCAATATTTTAAGAAAGCGCCTTATTTCTGTCAGGTCATACCTGCTCTGGGCTTTCTAAACCTGGGCGAGGCTAGGGCCACAGGCCTGAAGTAGCCTTGACTAGGCTTAGAAAGCCCGCCTAGGTGCGTTGGAGCGGGCCGCCCTGCCGCTTGCGGCCCGCCCGCTTTCTCTTTCTTCCTCATGCTATCTTCCCTGAACTCCACTACCGCGCCGCGCCCACTAGCTTGGCAGGTGCGGCACCTCATCAGCCAGCGCAAGCGCGTGCACATGCGGGCGCTGCGCCCCTCGGCCCACCTAGTCCGCGAGCTGCATTTTGACCTGGTCGATGTGGTCGATATCATCCTGGCGGTCGAGCAGCAGTTTCACCTCACCGTGCCTGACGAAGTACCCCTGCACACGGTCGGCGACTTGGTGACGTACGTAAGCATGCATCACGCCACCCCCGCCCGTTGATGGCCCCGGTTGCTGCGCCCCTGCGCCGGGTGTACCTGGCCACTGCCACTGGGGTGCCGCTGCCCAGTTGGCGCGTAGTGCGAGTTCAGCCAACCCGTGGGGTGGTACCTAGCCCAGAGGTTGGGCACTACCCCGTTCAGCTGCCTCGGCCGAAGCAGGCCCGGGCGGAGTACGTGGGCCGCGCCGTGCGGGAGCTGACTGAGGTGCTCGGCTGCTTTCTGGGCATCGACTTATTGCGACTCATCCGCTTCATTACGACCCTGTAATGTAAGGCCAGCTACTTCTTATTCACCATGAACTCTGCTGTTTCGGCTGGTATCAAACCTTGGGCAGCCTGCTTTGTGGGTCTGCTGCTGGCTGGCACCCACCACCATTCCGCTGCGCAGGCACCCTCCTTAGCGCAGCTTACGCCAAGCGTTACTGTTACCCAACCCGTGCAGGCACCCGCTTCCGGTCGCCTGACCGACCTTTTCTTCACGGCGGGCGAGCGGGTGCAGCGCGGCCAGATACTGGCCAAGCTGCTGCGCTCCGACGGCAGCCCGGCCTACCTGCTGGCCCCGTCGCCGGGGCGCATCGGGGCTGCCCAGCAGCATCTGGGGGACTGGCTGGCCGTCCACGCTACACTGGCCGTAATAGAGACGAAAGTGACGCGCTGACTCGGGGGCTTGCCCCGCTCTAGCCCTAGGTTCCCCGGTCGCTGACACTCGCCTGTCAACCACTCAGCCGAGCTGGTGGCAATGGCCGCAGCCGTTCCCGCCCAGTTCAGGGCCGTAGTGATGTGACCTCCTGAGCAGAGTCGATTGCGCTTCGTGTAGTACTCAAAAACAATCCACTTTAATAAGGGAGGTTACGCCCCTGAACTAACCTGCTTCTATTCAGTGGTTAGGGGCTCATTTGCTAGTGCCTCAATTTCGCTGGCCAGCGTTTTTTTATCTGCTAGCGCTGTCATTACGAGACTGATACTGCCCATAGACGCAATTAATAAGGTTTGGGCACCATGCACTACCAGCGCATAAGCAATAGCAGCTTCCTTGCTGATTCCATATACCAGCAGCACTCCTTGCACAAGTATGTGGAAGGGGCCAAACCCACCCGCTACCGGTGCGGACATGCCAAATGTGCCGAAAGTGAGTACCGCAAGGGCTGCTCGCATATCTAAATTATACGTTTCGGGGAAACAGAAAAAGGCGAGATAATTCGTGAGGTAATATACCAGCCAGGTAAAGAGTGAATGGAATAGGAAACTAGCCTTATTCTTCACTTTCAGCACGCTAAAAACCCCCGCCAGTACCCCTTTCAGGAATAGCATGGCTTTATTAAATAAGTGGCTTTGGCGGAGCTTTTCTAGGTTGCGAAGCGCTATTAGTCCGGTACTCAATACCAGTACCAGCGCAGTAGTGGCTGCAATGACCAGTGGTAATGGATGGCGGGTAACAATATCAACTCGCCCGTCAAGCAGTTGCCTATCAAAAAAGGTCCAGAAGGTTTTAAAGTCAAGCAGTAGTGTGCTCGCTAGTAACACCAACAAAATGAACACATCAATAACACGCTCGGCTACCACCGTGCCCACCGCTACTTGCACTGGCACCCCGCTTGTACGGCGCAATACTGAGCATCGAATAACCTCACCCATGCGTGGCAGCACCAGATTAGCTAGGTTACCAACCATCATGGCATGATAGACAGACCAATAGGAAGCAGATGTCTGCGCTGCCTCCAATTGCATCTGCCAACGATATGCACGACTAAAATAGCCCAATACAGATAGGGCTAGCGTGATACTCAGCCAGAAGTAATTAGCTGTACGGATATAGTGACCAATACGTGATAAATCTTGTCCACGCAGAGCGTACCACATTAGTGCTCCTGAAATGCTAAGCAGTAAGGCGTATTTCAGAACAGTAAGCAAGCGATTCAAAATATACACAAGTTATTGATATTGGGCGTGTTAAATGGCATAATCGGTATTTCATTTGCTGTTAGAGTCATGTTTATATGACTCACTAACAGGGGGCAGTGACTAGCCGAGTTGGTGCACGAGCACCTAGTCGAAAAGACTACGGTAGCAGCTACTGTCTCACCCCAAATTCGCAATATGCCCACGCCCAAAGGGCGCGCCTTACTCCCTATTACCGATGCCTTGCAACGCTGGGGTCAGCAGGATTGGGCCAATGACCACCCGTGAGGGAGGTCAGCTGAGTTGGACTGTCCTGAAGAACTGTTGGTGACATCACTATGACCTTCAATAAGAGGGTTCGTAGCAAGAAACTGTTGTAATCTCCCCGTCGTGTTGCGAATTTTCGGTAGGGAGAATGGGTCAGGCCGCTTCTATCAGAGTCAAAGAGGATACCCGCATCAAAATCATCTTTGATGCGGGTATCCTCTTTGACCCGCTCCACTTTAACAGGGGTCGTGTCACGCTAGAGTTCTGTCGTTGCTTATCTAGCTACGGCGGTCGCTGGTGACCAGTAAGCGGTGGCATCTAGCCAGTAGGCTCTTGGTCTTATACTTAGGCTAGCACCGGAGGCGTAGCGGCTTTCACCTCTTCGTGGTCGGTGGCGTGGCTTTGCTGCTTAGGGCCGTTGTAGTGGTTGCCAGTGATTTTGGCTTGCAGCTTCTCGTTGAGCAGGTAGAGCACGGGTACTATCAGCAGCGTCACAAACGTGGCGAACGAGAGGCCGAAGATGATAGTCCAAGCCAACGGGCCCCAGAACACCACTGACTCGCCACCTAGGAAAAAGTGCGGATGACCCGAGTTGAAGAGTTCGTAGAAGTCGATGTTCAGGCCAACGGCCAATGGCACCATGCCCAGAATGGCGGCCGTGGCCGTAAGGATGACCGGGTTGAGGCGCGTGCGGCCGGCCGTCACCAGCGCATCGTGCAGGTCCATGCCCTGCGAACGTAGCATATCGGTGAATTCGACCAGCAGAATGCCGTTTTTCACCACAATGCCGGCCAGGGCAATTACCCCCACCCCAGTCATGATAATGCTGATACTCATGCCCGTAATAGCTAGCCCCAGCATAACGCCAATGACGGAGAACACCACTTCGGTGAGGATAATGAGGGGCTTGCTCACCGAGTTGAACTGGGTCACGAGCACCAGGAAGATGAGGGCGATAGCACCCACGGCGGCCACGCCGAGGAAACTACTGGTTTCGGCCTGGTCTTCCTGCGCCCCGCCCATCCGAATGGTGTAGCCGGGCGGGGTAGGATAGCTTTTGAGGGCACGCTCCACGTTGGCTACCACATCGGGGCCAGTAAAGCCATTCAGCACGTTGGAGCTAATTGTGATGACGCGCTTTGTGTCCTTGCGCTTAATGCCACCGTACGTAGTGCCATAAGTCACGTCCGCCACGGCCGAGATGGGCACCTGGCGCACGGCACCCGTGGTACCACGGAACGTCAGCGGGGCGTTCAGGATGGCGTCTACGTTGTCGCGGTACGGCTTGGCGTAACGCACCTGAATAGGGTACTCGTCATCGGGCGTTTTGAATTTGCTGGCCTCGTAGCCGTAGATAGCCGTGCGAACCTCGACCCCAATCTGACTGGTGCTGATGCCTTCGCGGTTGGCCCGTACCCGGTTGATATTCACCCCGATTTCGGGATTGCGGTCCTGCAGGTCGGAGCGCAGGTCTTCGATACCGCCAATCTTGAGCGAATCGACGTAGCGCTCTACTTTCTTACTTAGCGCGGCTAGCTTGGGGTAGTCATCGCCGATTACTTCGATGGCCACGGCCTTGCCCTGGGGCGGGCCGCTAGCCTCTTGGTCTACCGATACTTCGGCGCCCGGAATACCCTTCACCGCTGCCCGGATATCATCCATGTAAATGTGCGTGGCCTTACCAGTGCGCTCACTCAGCTCCTTGAAAGCCACGGCTACTTTACCCAGGTGCGACTGCGAGGTGCCGGCCGCGGAGGCTTCGGTAGGGTCGCCGGCGCCGATGGCCACGTTGGCGATTACCGATTCCACATCGGGGTTGTGGCGGCCCACCACTTTGTACACGCGCTTCTGCAGCTCGCGGGTCACCGAATCGGTCACTTCCACGCGGGTGCCCACTGGCATGCGCAGGTAAGTATAAATGAACTTGGGGTCGCCGCTGGGGAAGAACTCTACCTTAGGCTTGCGCGCTACTACGGCAAACAGGCTACCCACCATTAGCAGCAGCAGGCCAGCCATAATGCCGAGCTGCCGCCACACGGTGCCCCCCACCACCACTTCCACCAGCCGGCCATAGCCGTTCTGGAAACGTGGTAACAGGTTGCGTTGAAAGCCAGCTATCATGTACACAAACACGTATTTGTCGAGGAAGCAGAGGATGATGATGGTCACCATCAGGTTGCCGACGAAGGTGGACCCGGCCAGATAGCCACCCACCGCTACTAGTAGCAGCCCGCCCATGCCCAGCAGAAAGCCCCGCGTAAGCTGCGGCTTTTCTACTTTGTCCAGGTGTTCCTCCCGATTCATGAAGCTCACGGCAAATACCGGGTTCATGATGAAGGCCACGATGAGCGAGGCGCCCAAGGTCAGAATCAGGGTTACCGGCAGGAAGAACATGAACGAGCCCACGAGGCCCGGCCAGAATAGCAGCGGAAAGAAGGGCGCCACCGTGGTGAGCGTACCCGCTAGCACCGGAATGAATACTTCACCCGCTGCGAATTTAGCAGCCTTCTCAGTGGTGAGTTCCGGGTGCTCATGCAGCAGGCGGTGCGTGTTTTCGATAACCACAATGGCGTCGTCCACCACGATACCTAGGGCTAGCAGGAAGGCGAAGAGCACAATCATGTTCAGCGAGAAGCCGAACAGGGGCAGCATCAAGAACGCCAGGAACATCGACAGCGGCACTGACAAGCCCACGAACAGGGCGTTGGTGGTACCCATGAAGAACATCAGAATCAACGTCACCAGCAAGAAGCCGATGATGATGGTGTTAATCAGGTCATTCAGCGTGTTGCGGGTCTCGTTAGACGAGTCGCCCGTAATCGTGATTTTTACGCCCTTGGCTAAGGTTTTTTCCGACTCCTTCACCAACTGGTGAATCTTGTCGGAGGCGTCGAGCAAGTTTTCGCCCTGGCGCTTTACTACGTTCAGGGTCACGGTGGGCTCGCCATCCAGGTTGGCGTAGCTCTCGCGGTCCTTGAACCCATCGACCACCGTGGCAATGTCGCCGAGGCGCACGGGGGCGCCTTGCAAGTTTTTAAGCTGAATGTCGGCAATGTCAGCGGCGTTGGCATACTGGCCAGCCACGCGCACGGCGCGTTTCTGGTCGCCCACATCGATACTACCCCCCGAAATCGTGATGTTTTCGCGGGCAATGGCATTCTCAATGTCAGTGAAACTCAGCTGCGAGGCTTGCAGCTTGGTTAGGTCCACGTCCACGTTCACCTGCTGCTCTAGGGCACCTACGATGTCGACGCGGGTGATTTCGGGCAGCGCCTCAATCTTGTCCTGGAAGTCGTCGGCCAGCTTCTTGAGCTGGGCCGCGGGCAGGTTGCCGCTCAGGTTGACGTACATAATCGGCTGCTCCGAAATGTTCACCTCGTTCACCGACGGGGCGCTCGGCAGGTCGTTGGGTAGCTCAGTAGCGGCCTTGTCCACGGCATCCTTGATGAGCTGCTTGGCATATTGCACGTCCACGCCGGAGTTAAACTCCACGTCCACGATACAGTAGTCCTGGTTCGAGGTCGAGTTGATTTTCTTTACCCCGTTCACGCCCTTAATCTCTTTCTCAAGCTGGCGCGTTACCAGATTCTCGATGTCGGTGGGCGACGTACCGGGGTACACCGTGGCCACGATGATGCGCGGAATCACGATGTCGGGAAACTTCTCCTTGCCGAGCTTAATGTAGGCGAAAATGCCCGCTATCGTCAGCAGCAAGGTGATGATGTAGATGCTCGTCTTATTGTTGATGGACCAACTGGTAGGCCCAAACTCCTTCCCAATGTCTTGCATAATGGCTAGTTAGTAGTAGGCGTGTACTTAGCTGATTTTCAAAACCTGGCCTTCGTTCAGGTTTTGATAACCTGCCGAAATCACTTCGTCGCCCGGCTTGAGGCCGCTGGTTACTTCCTGCTTGCCGTTGTAGGTCTGGCCGGTTTTAATCACGCGCTTGGCCGCCACAGGCTTACCGGCCTGGCGGGCTACCACCAGCACGTAGGCATTTTCCTCGTCGTGCTGAATCAGGTCCACGGGCAGCACCGTGGCATTGCTGCTGCCGTAGTTCTGGATGCGCACGGTAGCCACCATATTGGGGCGCAGGCGGGCGGCCTGGTTACCGGGCAGGCGTAGCTCGGCGGTGAACGTGCGGCTGGCGGCCGAAATCGTGCGGCTCACGGTACGCACGGTGCTCACCAGCTCCTCGCCGCCGAGGTCGGGCAGCGTCACCAGCGCTTTGTCACCGGCCTTAATGCTGCCCGCGTAGGCTTCCGATATTTCGGCCAGCACTTTGCCACCCTGGCCGCTGTTGAGCTGCACCACGGCGGCGCCTGGGCTCACGGTTTCGCCCAGCTTCAGCATCACGTCATCGACCACCCCGGCGTAGGGGGCCACCACGTTATAGAGCGCCTTTTGCTGGCCGAGGCTGGCTAGGTTGCGCTGCAAGGCCTGGTAGTCGTTTTTGGCTTGCAGGTACTGCACCTCGGTGCCAATCTGCTGCTTCCACAAGCTGGCCTGCTTTTCATAAATAGTGCGCGCCAGGTCCGCACGGGTGCGCACTTCGGCGATGTTGGCGTCGAGTACGCCCGCATCCACGGTGGCCAGCACCTGGCCCTTGCGCACCCGGTCGCCGCGCTGCACGCGCACGCTGGTGAGCGTGCCGGCGGCCCGGGCGCCCACAGTGGCGTTCTGGTCAAAGTCCACGCGGCCCTGCACTTCGAGGTAGCCCGCGAAATTCTGGGGGGCAACTTTGAGCACCGAAACGGGTACGGCCGAGGTGGCGGAGTCTTTGGCGCCCGCCCCGGTTTTGGCTTCTAGGGCAGCAATTTTGGCCTGGGTATCGGCCTGCGCGGCCTTGAGCTTGGCAAGTTCGGCTTGGGGGTCTTTGTCGCCCCCGCAGGCAGTGAGCAAGAGCGCGGCGGCCAGCAGCGAATAACGAGCAGTGGTCAGGTACATGGTACTGGTGAGTTTCGGGAAAGGATTATTTGGCCTGCTGGTACAGTTCGCCGGTGGCTTTGTCACGCTCCACTTTGGCTACCAGCGCATCGTACATGGCCCCGTAGTAGTTGGTCTGGGCTTCGCGCAGGTCGCGCTCGGCCGTGATAACTTCCACATTGGAGCCCACGCCCGCTTGAAACTTGATGCGGGCCACGCGGGCCACATCGGCGGCCAGGGTCAGGTTGCCCTGCTGGCTATCCAGCACGTCAAGGGCGTTGACGAGCGTGGTGCGGCTCTGGGCATCCTCCAGGTCGATGCTCTGGCGCGTCGTTTCCAGGTTCTTTTCAATGGTCAGCTGCTGGAGACGCGCTTGCTGCATCTGGTACTTGCGCCGAAAACCCGTGAATACCGGCACGTTCAGGGCCAGCCCCACGTTGCCAAAGCCAAACCAATTCTGGTTGATAAAGCCGTTGGCATTGCGTGAGTCAGGCCCGCGGAAAGCGGTCAAGTCCTTCACCGTGTTGGCCGAGCCCGTGAAGCCGTAGGCGGCCGTGAGTCTCAGCGTAGGGTAAGCACTGGCCTTGTAGTTGGCTAGGTCGAGCCCCGCCAGCGCCTGCTGCGTTTCCAGGGTCGAGAACTCGATGCGGTTGTTGTAGTTGAATGCCGCGGTGGCCTGCACGGGCTGGCCGTTGTTGAAGCCTGGGTTGGGAGGGCCGGTGGGCGACTGCCCCGCCGTGGTGGGCGCGCCCACCGGCACTTGGTCTACGTTACCCCCGCCCCCGGTGGTGTAGTTGGCTACGCCCAGCCGCCGGCGGAGCGACTCCGCATCTACTAAGGCCGCCCCGAGCGAGTCGGTAAGCTGCACTGGCTGCGCTTGGGGCAGGCCCATCTGGAACTTGAGCAGCGCCAGACTTACCTCGGCCAGGCGCAGCGCTTTCTGCTGCTCCACCACTAGGTTGGTGCGCTGCACGCGTAGGCGGTCCACGTCCAGCTTTTCGGCCAGACCGGCCTTGAAGGTTTCGCTGGTCTGGAACAGCAGCGTATCGAGGCGCTGCACGTTGCGGGAGAGCAGCGCCAGCCGCGAGCGCGATACCAGCGTGCTATAGTAAGCCTTGTTAACCTGCTCGATAACGTCGATTTCGGCCTGCTGCGTCTGCTTTCTCGAAAGCTCCTCATACACCTTGGCCGCTTTCAGACCCACCAGGTACGAGCCATCAAAGAGTTGCTGCGAGAACGAAGCCGACGTGTTGCCCGCGTATTGCAGGCCAAATGCAATGGCCTGGGGCGGTACGGCCACGGGGGCCGCGTAGGCCGGGGCTAGCGTCACCGCTTGGCCGGCTTGGGCGGCGGCCAGGTCGTTGGCCGTCAGAGTAGTACCGCTCAGCGCCCCTATACCACCCGTTAGCGCGCTCGCATCCAGCAAGCTCTTTTGCAGCTTGAAGTTATCGGCCACGGTGGCCGCGATGCTGACCTGCGGCAAACCCTGCGATTTGGCCACGCCTACTTTGGCATGGGCCGTTTGCTCGGCCAGGCGTGCGGCCAGCAGGCTGGGCTTGTTCTGCACGGCGTAGCGCACGGCCTGGCGCAGGCTCAGGGCCATCGGGCCCACACTCGGCTGGGCCGGTGGGGTGGCGGGCTGGCGCTGGGCCTGGGCCGCAGGGCCTAGGGCGAAGCTGCCGAGCAGCGCCGCCATCAATACTCTTTTCATGAAGAAAACGTGCTTAGCTGGTGAGCTAGGTAAAAGATGGACAAGTGATTAGCTTGCGGCTTGGGGCTGACGCCTGTACTCGGCGAAGAGCTGCTGCCCGTGGGGGGTAGCTATACCCAGCAAAAAGTGCTCGTCGATAATGCGGTGGACGTGTGGGGCCAAAAACTGGTCGGGAGGGTATAGCTCCAGGTCAAATACCAACTCGACCAGCCCCAGCTGGAGGCGCGCCAGCACGGCCACATCCAGGTCAGGCCGAAACACCCCTTCCGCTATTCCCCGGTGCAGGTTGCGGCTTATTAGCTCCAGCATAAAGCAGCTTTGGTGCTCGCGAAACAGCGCCCACGTGACGGGGTGATACTTGCGCAGGTCGTGGATAATGCTGGGGTGCACCTGCTCAAAATGCTCGTCGGCCCAACGGGCCAGTAGCACCGTTTTTTCCACCGCATTGGCCGCCCGGTCACCCACGCGGGCAAAATCAGCCTGCACTTTGCGCAGGTGGTCACTGATGACCGCCTGCACGATTTCGTCTTTATTGGCGAACGCTTTATAAAGCGTTTTTTTGGACATCGACAGCCCCGCCGCGATGTCGTCCATACTTATTGCTTTGATTCCGTTGCGCAGAAACAGAGCTTCCGCCTGCTGTAAAATACGTGCTCTCGCTTCCATGCTGGCGGTGGCGAAAGCCACGTGGATACTTGAAACGTGTTGTTAGTTTCCTAAGGGAGAGAAGCAGTTGCGCCCTCCTATCGGGTGACAAAACAACGGGTACCCAGTAAGCTCGGCCAGCCAAATCGCTTGAGCGTGCCAAAGTCGGCAGTGAAGTCTCCCAAGTGTGCAGTGGCTGAATTGAACATAGCCCTGCTTTTGAGTCAGCTTTACCCTACGCTGGCCGGCGCACTAGCTCCAGGCAGCTCCCTGCAAAGCTTGCTTTTAGGGCCAGTTGCGGTTAGCCCGTGCGGGCACGGCCCCCAGTTTGCCGCCCGTGGGGTCGGCATACCTGGACCGGTCAATTCAGCAGAATCCCCTCCTGGCTGAAGCGCTGGTAAATACCAGCCAGGATTTCGCTCTTAAGCAGCTGCTCATGGCGAATGTTGTTAATCCAGAACAGCACCTGTAAGTCGTACACCTGGCCGGCAATACCGCGCACCAGGATTTCGGGAGCCACTTGCGTGAGCGTGTGGCTGTTGCTAAGGACTTCTTCGCTGATGAGCTCTTTCACGTGCTCCAACTCGTTGGTGGCGGCTAGCTTCAGGTCCAGCGATACGCGCATGTGGTTGTTGCTCAACGTCCAGTTGATGACGTGGCTCGAGAGCAAGTCACCGTTGGGCACGATGATTTCGGAGCCCGCCATCGAAATGAGCTTGCTGGAACGGATGCCAATGTCCTTGACCCGGCCCGTTTTGCCGGCCACCTCGATGTAGTCGCCAATTTGAAACGGCCGCTCGAAAATCAGGATGATGCCTGATACCAGGTTGTTCACGATGTTTTGCAGGCCCAGCCCAATACCTACGCTCAGCGCCCCAAACACGAGCGCTATTTTATCGAGCGGCAGGCCCGATACCGCCGCGGCCAGCAGCGCCCCCATCCCAAATACTACCAGCCGGATGATGAGCATCTTGGACCCTTTGCGGTCCAGCGTTGGGTTAAACTCGTTGTCGTCGGCATCGCCAAAGAAGTAACCTACAAACTTCTGCGTCTGCGCTGTCAGAAAAATAACGAGCCCAAACAACAGCACATTCACCAGCGAGATGGTGGCGGTGCCGATTTGCATGGGGGCCGTGAGCAGGCTGCGGAGTCCGCCCACCACGAAGCCATACAGGTTCAGGTCGGTGAGGAGCGTCATGCACCACAACGCAACGGCCGCCACCGAAAGCAAGGTGCTGGTATGCTCCTCAATACTGGCGAAGTTGAAGCGTACCGAGGCCCCGTTGGTTAGGCGGATGCGCTGCATTTGCAGGTTTAGCGCCTGCGTGAGCAAGTGAATGAGGGTGGAGAGTGAGATGATTTGCAGCAGGGCGTTGGAGGCCGCGTTGGTAAGCAGCTTAGCTAGGTGGACATAGCCGACCAGGTTGCTTAGGAGGGCCACTACCTGTAGGCCCGCGTACAGAAATAGTACTGGTCCTACAAACCAAGCTAACTCTGACCGCCGCCCGGCCCGCCGGCCCCACGCCACGCCGAGTCCGGCGGCGCCTAGGTTAAGCCCAACCAGTACCCAGCGGTGGCCCGGGCCCGGCAAGGGCCCCGCTTGCACCAGCCCTTGCGCGACTAGAAGGCCCACAAACCCAAGCCACCAGAAATACCGACGACGCGGCCAAGTGCGGCCTAGGTGCCAGGTAAGGGTCAGCAGCAGTAGTAGCTCCAACAGGTCTAGGTACCCCGCCGGTGCCTGCAAGGCAAAGAAGGGCGCTAGGCTCAGCATCACTACCAGCGTACCCGTTACGGGCACGGAGCGTAGCTGGGTGAGGGCACGATGGTTGAGGGCCGTTTCGGGCGCGGCTTCGGTAGCTTGGTGAAAATTGCGGAATACCCACCAGAAAAACAACCCGCCCAGCAGCAAGAGCCACCCCCAGCCCGCCTGGTGCTGGCTGAAATAATACGTTAAGAGCTGCGCTTGCCCAGCATATACTTGCTTGACCAGCTGGGTGATTTTTGCTTGCTGGGTGGTGTCAGTAGCCGAGGCGTGCGGCAGGGCCTGCGCGTCGGGCTGCAAGTTGCTCAAGCTTAGCTTGCGAAACTGCTCGCCCAAATTATCCTCTAGTTCCAGCAGGTGAATGTAGTTGGCTGATACCCGGTTTTGGAGCGTGCGTAGGGCGCGCTGCTGCTGCTGTACCCGCACGGTAGTGCGCTGCTGCTTGCGCCGGATGCTGGCCAGCGTTTGGGTCAGCACGGTATCGCCGGGCGCTACGTCAGCGGCAGAGAGTGGCCCCAACTGCCGCCGCAAACCGGCCAGCTGCACTTGGGTGATAGCCAGTTGCTGGCCCGATGCGGCGAGGGCAGTGCGCCAGGCGGTCAGGTCCTGACGCATGTCGGTGAGCAGCGTCCGAAACGTGAGCAACTGCCGGGTGCTGATGACGCTGCCAAACTGATTGAGGTTGGTGTAGATAGTGCGCAGATTAGCTTGCACAACAGGCAACTGCGCGGTAATATCGGCCGTATTGGCCACGTCGCGAGAAGTCGCATTGATGCGGCCCAGTGCCAGGTAGGCCGCTTCTATGCGGGCGCTCGGGTCGCTGCCACTGGTGTCGGTGGCCAGCGGGGCCCCTAATTGAGCAGCGGCAAGCTGAGGGAAAGCCAATACGAGCCAAATAGCCAGTACAATACCCATGTACTTGGCTGAAAGCAATTTGAAAAAAGAGGGTAAACCCGTAAAACGGTAATGGGTAATTGGCATTAGAATAAGGGCAGGGCAGGCGTGAAGGCAGCAGCGCTTACTAACTAACGCAACTAGAGGGCAGTGGGCCAGCAACTTCGGCTTTGGACACGTGCGAAGACCTGGAATATGCTCCGGCGTGCCGCCATTGTTTCCCGTCGGCTAGTTGCGAGGCACTGGCGCTACCGCTGGCTCTTCCGGCATGGTAGAGCGCCCTCTTACAAACTAACGTGTTGCTCTTACCAGTTGCTGGCTGAGAACGTGCGAAGCTGCTAACACCGAAGCTGAGTGACCATAATGGGACGCTGAATAGTCAGCCTCCGTCTAGGAGAAGTACAGCAGAAGGTAGGGCAGGGCACTAAACGACCTGCCATTGGCCCAAACTACCTAGGGCACGGGCCGGGCCGCAGCGCGAGTTTGGTAGTTCGCATCCCTGTGAAGGGTTCTTAGCAAACGCGAACTACCAAGTTCGCGCTACGGCGGCTCGGCACCTTATTCCTGCAACCGCTCTAGGCCAATTACTTCGCGCTGGCTTGGCGCGTCCAGGTTTCCTTGCGCACCACTACCCCCATGGCCTTCACTTGCATTTCCAGCATCGCCGGCCCCGTATAGATGAGCGTCACCTTATAGTCCTTACCCGAACTTGGGTCCACTATCCTACCGGTCAAGTTATCGCCATCTGCCTTGAGGTTTTTTAAAAGGATAGTATTGACCAATTTTAGTTTCTCTTTAGTAGTGCTTTTGCGAAAAGCCATTAAGCGCCCCGTGTACGTATCGCCCTGACGGGTGATTTCTACCACGGCGTCCTGGTCTTGCATCAGCCAAAAGCCTACATAAGAAATGGTAGCCCGTGGGGCCCGAACCACTATGGCAGAAGCAGGGGCTGTAGTAGAAGCTGCCCCTGGCGTAGTGGGCAGGAGAAAGCTGAGTAGCCAAATGGCAGAAGTCATGTGAGTAGAGATTTAGGGAACGTTAAAAAAGGGCGGGCGCGATGGGTTTCTTGGCCCGGGGGCGTTATGCGCTGCCCCAAGCAATTCCGGCGTTGGTAGTAGGTAGTGCTCGTACCAATCCGGAAATCAGCGCATGTGCTACTAGTACTTCAGTCGCAGCAGCGAAAACTGCTTTTTCTTTTTGTCAAACTGCGTCACCAGGACCCGGCGGCCCGAAACCCCGGCGATATCCTGGGTATGGTGGGCGGGCTGCTTCCGCAGGACCACGGGCACTTTGCTGCCAGGCTTCACTTGGAGGAGCTGCTCCTTGGTGCGTAGCAATACCACCCGGCTGGGCCCCGTGGCCCGGTAGCGAAACGTGCCCTTCGCATCTGCCTCGCGTGCCAGTCGGCGCGCCCCCATGTAGCGGCCTTTGTACATAGAGCCTCCCTTGGGTAGCGCTACCAACTGCTGCTGTTTGAGCTTACCAGCAGCATCCAGGTCAAGCACCAGCAGGTTGCGGGGCCGCAGCGTGCTTTGCAGTTGTGCCGCAAAGCTGAACGTGGCGGCGTAGGTCAAGGCATAAAAGCCTGCTGCAGCTCCCGCCGACGTTTTGGTATACGTTTCACCAATTACCCGCAGGCCCCCATTGGCATTGGGCTGCACCTGCTGCCAAAGTACCTTTTGGCGGGGCGGCAAGGGCACATTGGTCACCTGCTGGTCGGTCAGCACGCGGCCGTCGGGCCGCAGTCGCAGGATGAATAGGTCACCCATGCGGGCGTTTTTAGGCCGCTGGCCGCTGAACGCGTGCCCAATTAGCAGCAGGCTGTGGTCGGGCTCCATGATACAGGTAGAAGCCTCGCGCAGGCCGGGGCCCGTGGTGATGGGCGTGCGGCTTAGCTGGCGGCCGGTGGCGGCATCCAGGCATATGGCTACGGGGGTGTTGCGGCGGCTGTTGGCGTGCTCGGTCAGCAGCAGCCACAGGTGGGTCGAGTCGGCCGCGTACGCGTTGAGGCGAGCCGCTCCTTTGGGCGCCACAAAGGTCTGCTCCCAGCGCGGGCGCAGGCTGGGCGCAAGGCTCTGGATGGTGAAGCGGCGCCGGCTACTACCTGCGCTCTTCACCAGCAAGTCGGCCGTCGGCAGGTTTAGTGGCGTCGTGCGGTTTTTGCCGTTGATGTGCCGCCGGCTGGCTTGCAAGCCGCGGAGCTGCCCACTGGCATCGAAGCTCACCAGCAGCACGCTATCGGCCCCGGGGTTGCGTTGCTTTAGCTGAAAAGCACTTAGGTACTTGCCTTTGATGGGTGCAGTGCTCAGCAGCGTGCAAGTGCCCCGTAGCTGCACGCTGTGCTGGCCTACTAGGTGAAGAGTGGAGTCATAAACCTGCACCTGCACGGGGGTGCGGCGCGGCCGGCCAGCCGCCTCGCCCACCGTTAGCAACAAGTGGCGGCCTACTGCCGGAAATGGCGCGTACCCGATGCGCTTGAGCGGTATGCCAGCCGGCAGGCTAACCGAAGCCGGGGCTTGGGCCAATGCCGGCCCCATGTGGGCGCAGAAAAAGCTAAATAATAAGCAGTACGCTGAGCGGGCTGAAAGCATAGGGGTTTCGCGAAGCACGAATGAAGAAGAGGAGAGAATAGGGATGAGGGTGCCAGGCCTGGGTTAGGCTAGGCGGGTTTAAAGGCTATGGGCCAGCATTCTACTTGCGCTAACCAGCAGGCAGTTAGCCCGGAGGGCAAGGTTGCTTATTCCGCCTGCTGGCGATTGATAAACTCCTGGGCCGCGGCGTCTTCCTCGCGCGCAAAAGGGGTGATAATCGTGCGGGTGCCGCTCTGGTAGGTAAAGAATTTGTAGAGCCAGTTGGTCAGTACTACCAGCTTATTGCGGAAGCCCACCAGATAGAAAATATGCACGAACACCCACGCGCCCCAGGCCAAAAAGCCCCCTAGGTGTCGGTCGCCGGGCAAGTCGGCCACGGCTTTGTAGCGCCCCACGATGACCAGTGAGCCCTTGTCGAAGTACGAAAAAGGCTGCCACGGCTCGCCGGGAGCGAGGCAGAGGTTTTTGGCCAGGTGCTGCCCCTGCTGAATGGCGGGCTGCGCCACGCCCGGATGCCCCTTGGGGTAGGCGCTGGTTTTCATCAGGGCAATGTCGCCGAGGGCAAACACGTCCTCAAAGCCCTGCACCTGGTTGAACTCGTTGACGAGGTAACGGCCTTTTTCCAGGGTTTCGGGCGGTAGGCCGTCGAGCACGGCCCCAGTTACGCCCGCCGCCCAGATGAGCGTGTGCGTCGCCACTTTTTCGCCCGTGCTCAGCAGCACCGTGGCGCCATCGTAGTTCTGTACCCGCGTGTTTGTCTTGATAGTGACTCCCAGGGTTTCCAGGTCTTGCCGAGCGCGCTTGCCCGAAGCCGCTGACATGGGACCCAGCACCTGCTCGCCGCTCTCAACCAGGTAGATGTTCATCTTGCGGTAGTCGACGTGGGGGTAGTCTTTGGGCAGCACGTGGGTGCGCATCTCGGCCAGTGCGCCCGCCAGCTCCACGCCGGTTGGCCCGCCCCCCGCGATGACGATGTTGAGCATGGGCTGGCGGGCCGCCTCAGTGGGGGCCAACTGAGCCATTTCAAAGGTTTGCAGCAACTGGCTGCGTAGGTCTACCGCGTCGGACACCTGCTTGAGCGGGAAGGCCAGCTTGCGTAGTTGCTCGTTGCCAAAGAAATTGGCCTTAGTACCAGTGGCAATTACTACCTGGTCATAGCGTAGCTCACCCAGCAGCGAAGTCACCGTTTTGGTGGCCGGGTTGACCGCCGTGACGCGGATGGGGCGGAAGTGAAAATCCTGGTGTCCCTCAAAAAGCTTGCGGAGCGGCTCGGTGATAGCCTCGGCCTCCAGCCCGGCCGTAGCCACCTGGTACAACAAGGGCCAGAAACCGTGGTAATTCTGATTGCTGAACAGTACTACCTGAAAGCGGTCGGCGGGCAACTGCTGAGCGAGGTTAACGCCCCCAAAGCCGCCACCAATAATGACGACCCGGGTCTTGCGCGTGTCAGGAATGTTCAGGACTAACTCCCGTTTAATCACCATAAGGAAAGCGTAGAGCTTGGGAAAACGCCGAGCCGAGCGTAAGCAGTTGGCGCCAAACCCGTTGGTTTTTGGACACCTTGCCAAAGCTAGGGATGTGCTTAAGCCAAGGCCAGGTAGAAGTGCGCGAATGGTCTTAAATCCCTGTTGAGCTTGCCAAAAGCGCCAGTGAGGTAAGGTTGCCAAGTAGGCTTCGGATAGCGCAGGAAGTAAGCGCTACCCGAAGCCTAGGGCTAGTTATGACCACTGACAAGCCTACCTTTTGTTCTTGTCGCGGTAGTTGTGGTAGCGTACCGGGTCTTTCTCGTCCTGCTTGCGGCCGTACGCGCTTTAGCTAGCGGCTGCGCATAGCTTCCGCGGAGGCCTGCACCCGGGCGTGGCGCCGTAGTTTAGCTTGGCGAAGCTGGGCAAAATGCCGGTATTGGCTTGCGGTCAGTAGCTGCTTCATCTGGCCGTCGTATTGAAGGGTAATGGTGCGAAGCTGCTGGCGGGCGGTATCGGCTAGACGGTTCCACAAGAGTTGCTCTTCGTGTGCCTGCGCTAGCGTCAACTGGCTAATTTGCTTTGCTTGCTGAGGCGTGAGCTGCAGTTGCTGCCTTAGGTGGTTGCCTACCCGCTCCGCGTCGGCTTGAGTGGTGGTGCGCTGAGCTGCGGTACTACTAGCTGGTTTTGATAGGGAAGCAGGAGACAGGGGTGGTGACTGGTCCGACTGGCAGGCCCCTAGCCACACTAATGCACTGCTTGCCCAGCAAAAGACTTTCATGTTCATAAGGATGATTCAGCCCATGGGCGTTGGCTATCGCGGCTGACCACTGGTGTTGGAAACGGGGCCTGCCAGTCGTTGCGTCGTCCCGTCTTTAGAGCGTGCCTTTCTCAGCGGCTTTCTTCATTTTGTCGTTGGCATAAATGGCAATTTCCACGCGGCGGTTGGCCTGGCGGCCTTCAGCCGTGCTGTTGTCGGCCACGGGCTGCGACGAGCCGTACCCTTGCGTAGATATGCGCTCGGTGGCCACCCCCCGTGCTGTGGCGGCTCCGGCCACCGCTTGAGCCCGGCGGGCCGACAGCGGCTGGTTGATGGCGTCGGTGCCCGTATTATCGGTGTGGCCTTCTACCAGCACATTCGTGTCGGGATATTCCTGCAATACAGTCGCCATCTTATCGATGTCAGCGAAGGAAGCCGCACGCAGGTCCGACTTGTTGACGTCGAAGAGGATACCGGAATCGAAAGTGATTTTGATGCCTTCGCCCACGCGCTCCACTTTGGCGTTAGCCATGCTACGTTGCAACTCTGCGGCCTGCTTGTCCATCTTGCGGCCAATAAGGGTGCCGGTGGTACCCCCGGCGGCCGCCCCAATAATGGCCCCAATAGCCGTACCCTTTTTACCGCCGATTACGCGCCCTAACACACCGCCCACCACTGCACCGCCGCCAGCGCCTAATAAGGCTCCCTTTGTACTTTTTTTCATGCCGTTCTCACGAACCCCCGTGCCGTTCGCGTCGGAGAGCGGAACCGGTGCAGACGCTTTTTGAGAAGTAGCACAGGAACTCACCAGGAGTACAAAGGCTAAAAGGGTGGTAATAGATGACTTTCGAAAACGCATGGAAATAACGAGTTTAGTTGAAAATAGACCGGCAGCAAGAGCTTTAGCGGTAGCCCGCCACCGCTAAAGCCTCACAAATTTTACGGGCATTAAGCAGGGCCGTCGGCTGAATCCCAATGAGTGTGCTCAAATCAGGTTTCAGCGTGCCAAACCGTCGCTTGAGCTATCAATGAGCAGTTGCTTGACCTGCTCTGCTGATAGGCCTAGGCGTTGCTCCCGGCTACCAGTGGTGCCTACTTTCGCTTCGGCCAAGCGCACTTCATTATTTTTAAGCTGGGGTATTCTACTGGCCCTGCTCAACTGGTAATGTCACCCGTCCGGCCCTCTGGCGAGGCGCTAGTTGACTTTTGCGGCCAGCCGGGCAGTTGGCGGAGTGGCTGCCAGTCGGTATTGCTGCATCAGGAACTGCTGCAACATGTTCGCAATCTGGTGCCCTCCCCGCGCAGTCACGTGGGTATAGTCCCGGTTGGCGAGAGGTGGAGTAGCTTCTACCCAGCGGAGCATCGTATTTACGCCACCCATTGCGGCAAATAAATTCCAGAAAGCCACGTGCTTGCGTGCTGCAAGCTGCTGCTGAGCGGCCAGTAGCAACGGCACGCCGGGGTCAGTTATAAACTCGCCCTGGGTCCGGTAGCCTTTATCGCTCATGCCAATCAGCAGCACGCTGGCTTGCGGGCAGGCCGCCTGCAGCCGGTCAATGACGCGCCCCAGCGCCCGCGTATAGTTTGAGTAGTTCTTGACGTGCGCGTCAACTACGTTTACTCCGTAGTGCAGAATGAGCAAGTCGTAGTGTTGCCGTTGGTCAAAGGCCGTCAGCATTGCCGGCGAGATGCGCCGTAGCGATAAGCCGCTGCTGCCCCGGAAGGAGAAGTTATCGAGGGTGATGCCCTGCTCGCTCTCAATACTTACGCCATATATACTGCGTGGAGCGCGGCAGTTGAAGGCAAGCCGCAGCTTCCTGGCCACCGGGGGGGCCGTGAGCGCGAGTTCATTCAGCGGGTCCCTACCCGTTAGCGCAGCCATGGTCTGGTGCGGGCCAAAACGAACGGCCACCTGGTCGCGCGCATCGCCGGGACCATACAGAAGGCGTGCGTGCGTCAGCTGTCGTACCGCAGGGTAGGGCCGTCCGGCCGTCAACTCTACCCAGGCCGCACCGGGAGCGGCCCCACTGTCGGGCCCCGGCCGCACGGCCGGGGCCACGAATACGTGCCCGGACAGGCCCAGCGGATAGCGCGCTGGTAACGAGGGCGACAGCAAATCGTATTTGCGCCAGTTATCGGCGAACGACTGGTAAATGGTCGTGCGGAAATCAGCCGTAATAGACGTTATGGGTACGAAACCAACCCCCTCCCCTCCAAAGGCAAGCTGCAATGCCTGACGCAGGTCGCCAGTAATCAGGTCGCCCTCAATCATGGAATCACCGAAGTAAGCAATGCGCGTTTTCTGACCCGTGGCTTTGGTTTGGCGTAAGGCCCGCAGGAAGCTAGCCAGCCCCATTCGAGCTGCCGAGTCGGCAGCCGGACTGGGTGGGTGGCGTACCGGAAGCGAGTTGGGCCCGGGCAAGTGGCGCGGGCCGGGCGGTCGCAGCACATCGGAAAGTAAATTAACCGGCCGTAGTAGTCGGCCACCTATCATTAGGTCCGGCTTGATAAAGGCTATTACTCCCAGCAAGGTCACGATAAGTAGAGTCAGCAAAAAAGGATTTGCCGGTTTTTCCGCATTCATATAAAACAACTAGGTCTTGCATTCAGCCGCCAGCGTTTGGGGAAGGCAGCGGAGGCAGGTGGTAGGAAAAGCGGCTTCGCAGCCAACCAAGGGCCGGAAGTGTCAACGGCGACTAGTGGCTTAGCCTAGCCGTAGCTTTGAGAGGGCTGCTTGCCGGAGTAGGCAGGGGCCTGGATAGTCTCCTTTAGCAGTTGCCCGTCGCCAGGCGGTTCACCATGGCTCACTACTTTCCCCACTGCCCCTGCTGACGTAGCTGGTGATGGGTAGCTTATCAGGCCTGCCTGCTGTATGAGAAAGCGCGTTCCTGACGCTGCTATCTGCTGTATGTCGCGCCAGAGGAGATAGCCACCCATCCATAGCCCTAACCCGCCCCGCTATTGCAATGAGCAGGAACTGCGCTGGCTGAGCCCCACCGTGCAGCGCGGGAACAGCGCCCTGGTAAAATATCCGGCTGCGGATGATACGCTTCAGATTTGGTGCATCGTCTTCCTAGGAGCCAATAGCGATGCGCTGAACAGCTACTGCGATTCCGACCAACCCCGGTCCGGGACCCTACTACTGCACATTCATGTCCCGGCTCACTGAACTTTTACTGCGGCCGCGAACGCGTACTGACGCTGCAATAGGGTCGGATGAAGGGCCACGGCTTGCCGGAGCGAATGGCCGACCTGATGGCGGTAGACGGGCCCCTGGTTTTCAGTCAGCGATTCGAGATGGTCGGCTTTGGGGTTGAAATCCAAGCGCCTTGGGTGGCTACCAACTAGGTATGCCGCGCCCTGGATATGGATGCACATGCTCTGCAAGCCGTCCCGATTGACAGCAGCGGTAGGCGCCACCGAGCGGCTTATCGCCTGTGCGCGGTTGGTGCTTCGTTATCGTGGTCTCGCAGGACAGAGCCATCAAATTTGTGCGTCAGCGCGAAGGCAAAGTGGTGTTCAGGGACCAACTGGCACTGTAAATAAAGGGCACGTCATTTCATTGCATTCCTGGTTTTATTCTAAAATAAATCTTCATATGAGACTTAGGCATTCCCAAAATAGGAATAATGGGGCTTCGCATGAATGGGTAGCTGGTACTGGCATAGTACATTAACAAGCACAGTTTGCAACCCTCTAATTGCGAGTTACTATGGCTCGATGCTTGTTAGGCATGCAGCGTACTCAATCCGTTTATACGCGTATGCTACTTTTTTTACACTGCTTTCGCCGAACCTGGCAGGTTATACTCTTCATACTGGCAGCGGCGCCCCTTTGCCTTGCTCAAGTACAATATGCTAATTCGGTAGTGTCAACTCAGAATGCGGGTTTCGTATTTGATGACTACAAAGCGGCGGATGGTGACTTGACTACGAATGCTACTATTTCTCCTTTAGCGCTACTGGGTTTTACCAGAATACGGGTCAAATTTCCAGTTATGGCGCAAGCCAACAAACCAGCAGGACTTTATTTACGGCCTAACGACCCGCTATTAAACCTGGCTCTGGCAGGATTAGCTTCCGTAAACACCTACATGGAAACCGGCGGAAATACTACTGCAGTAGAGAGTTTCCCACTCAGTAGCAACTTGATTAACTTATCGCTGCTCACAGGAGGCATAAACAAGGCTAATTTTATGCCCACCAAGCCATTCAATCAGGTTGAAATTGTCTTCGTGGCTTTGCTAAGCCTGGGGCAAAACATTGGGGTTTTCGAGGCCTTCAGTACCCCCGTAGCGCCGCTACCCGTGGTGCTGACTAAATTTCAGGGTAAGGCAACGTCAACTGGGGCAGCCTTGCAGTGGGAAACGGCTTCGGAGCTAACTACCAGCCATTTCGTAGTAGAACGCGCCAGCGGTGCAACGAGTAACTTCCGTGCTATTGGCCGGGTAGGCAGTGCGGGCACGAGTAGCCAGCGTCATCAGTACCAATTTCTGGATGGAACGCTGGCGCAACTCAGCTACTACCGCCTACGGCAGGTAGACCTAGATGGTACCGAAACCTTTAGTCCGGTAGTTGTGGTGCAAACCGAGGTAGTTACATTGGCGGCTTATCCTAACCCGGTTACTAGTTTACTGACGGTACTGGGCTCCGTAGGAACCACCTTTATTATTATGGACCAAGCCGGTCGGCAGGTAGGCAGTGCGACTATCACGGAAAATACGCTGCCGCAACTTGATGTAAGCAACTTACCTGCTGGGCTGTACTTCGTGCAGGACTGCGCGGCGGGCAAGCGGGCCAGATTTGTGAAGGCCACCCAGTAGACTACCAACTGCGACCTTATTAAAAAAGCCCTATCTACTGGCCATGTAGGTCTGGTAGATAGGGCTTTTTACCGGTCAGTTCAGGAATCTAGCGACGAACCGGGGCTTTTTTAGCGGCTGGCTGGCGCTTTGCAGGGGCCTTCTTCACGGGCGCCTTTTTCACAGCCGGCAGTTTAGCATTGCCTTTCAGTAGCTCGGCTACCGTGGGGGCTGCACCATACTTCACTTCGGCAGCGTTGGTCTCGCCGGTGAGATAGGGGTCGAAGTCCACGCGGCGGTTCAAGGCCTGGCCGGCAGCGGTAGCGTTGTCAGCCACGGGCTTGGTTTCGCCGTAGCCACGGGCTTCGATGCGCTCGGCAGGGATGCCTTTGCTGAGCATGTAGGTGCGGGCCGCAGCGGCGCGCTCGTAGCTCAATTTCAGGTTGTAGTTGTCGTCACCCTTGCTGTCGGTGTGGCCAGCGATGGAGAGCGAATAGTCGGGGTATTCGTTCAGAATCTGTACCATCTGGTCGAGGCGGGGGAACGAGGTCGGCTTCAGGGTCGACTTGTTGAAGTCGAAGTTGATGTACTTGGTCGCTTCGTTCAGAATTTTCTTCTGCTCGGCCTTAATCTCGGGGCAGCCTTGATTGCTGGCGGGGCCGGCGCGGTCGGGGCAGCGGTCCTGGAAGTCGGGCACCCCGTCACCATCGCGGTCAAGCGGGCAGCCGTTGGCATCTACCTGGGCACCGGCGGGGGTGTTAGGGCACTTGTCGAGGTAGTCGGGCACCTTGTCGCCGTCGGCGTCGAGGGGGCAGCCACTGGCATCGACGCGCACGCCGGCTGGGGTATTAGGGCAACGGTCATCGTTATCGGCTACGCCGTCATTGTCGGCATCGGGGCAGCCACTCAGGTTAGCGAGGCCCTTCACGTCTGGGCACTTGTCGAGGTAGTCAGCTACGCCGTCACCATCGGTATCAACAGGGCAACCGTTCACGTCCACTTTCACCCCAGTGGGGGTATCGGGACACTTATCCTTGCGGTCGGGCACGCCGTCACCATCGGTGTCTTTGGCCTTGCCCATATTAGCCCGCAGGCCGGCTGAGAACTGCATGTAGCGGTCCTTTTTGTCCCAGAACGTGGTGGCATTATTGTCAACGCCGTCCAAGCGGCCATCGTTGGCTTGCAGGTACGACTGGCCCGCCTGCACAAACAGGATAGCGTTCTGACCCAGCAGGAAGTCAATACCCGCGCCCACCTGGCCCCCAAAGGTGCCGAAGCGGGTGAAGTTATTAGCCGCCGTGGGCGAAGCGTAGCGGTCAGCAGTTACCCACGAAAACTGGGGCTCTACCAACAGGTAAGGATGCAGGAAGAAGCTGTCCTTGATGGGCGCCTTAATCTTGAAGCCTAGGCCGGCCTGATACATCTGCGCCCGGAAGCGCTGACCTGCATAGGGCTGACCTACGCCGATGAACGTACCTTCTTCCTGGGGCGAGCGCAGACGCGTGTAGTCCAGGTCGAGTCGGATGTCGAGCACGCGCCCAATGTAGCGCGTCACGTCGAGGCCGCCGCTATAGGGCATGTTCTTCCACTTCCAGAAGTTGTTGCCTAGGTCGCCGCGGTACTGGGTGGCGTTGGCATGTAGGCCAATGGCCGTTTTGCGGTCGGCCGTTTGGGCATTGGTTTGCGTGGCGGCGGCCAGCAGGCCTAGGCCAAAGAGAGTAGCTTTAAAAGCTGAGTGGTTCATAAAACCAGGGGATTGGTAAAAATGGAAAACGAGAAAATGATGCGCTGGCGGCGCGCGCTAGCCGCCCTGACAAGGGCTGGGGCCAGCCAAGTAGCAGCGAAGGCAGCTAGCTAGTGCACAACTAGTGGCTGCTACTGAAAGCTGGACGATTTTGCAACAACGGCTTGTTATGCTATGCCTTAGTGCGCTAAGCAAGAGACTCTAGCTAGCATCAGGGAGTATGGCCCTCAGAACGAACTGCCCTAAGCAAGGTTTTTTTAGCCACTCTAAACAGGGGCTAATAGCCTGCTTTTGCCACTGCTTCAATCCTGGTTTAAGCAGCTTCAGATTCGCTCCTGAATACTTCGCCACCGAAATCGGCACGTTTAAAATCTTTCGGGAAATTTGGCTTCTCGCCCGACGCTGCAGGTGGTGTATTCTATTCGCTGTCTACTACTGTGAGCTGAGGGGCACGCAACGCAGTCGTAGTTGCTTGAATGGGCAAAACGGCATGCTCAAGTAGGGATTGGGCATGCTCACGCCGATTACCTCGGTAATAGGGCGTTAAACGGCTTTTTTTGCCTCGTTACAAGAGTTAGGGGGCGACCCGGCAGGCAGTTGCCTCCTGTCTGCTCTCACCTTATCCTGCTGTTTACAGGTCTCACTAGCTGGTTGGTTTGCCTGCTATTGGCAATGGCTACCGCCACAGCATACTCCTAGAGAACTCAGCCTTACGAGTCCCTCTCAGCTAATCCCCTTATGCCGTCTTCCCTGCGCACTACCCGGACCCGTCGTCGAGGGCCCCACCACCAGGCCGTACTGGCGGCTCCGCCGCCAAGCAGCCCCGGCGGGTGGTGTGATACGTTGCTTGAGTTGGTACTGGATGCCCTAACGGTGCTCGCACTGCTGGAAGCGTGGATGAACCTGCAGTGGACTACTGTAGGGCAGCTGGCTCGCGCCTACCAGTTTGAGGCTTACGTGGCATCCCGGGCAGCGTCCCGGCCCCGCGCACACGGCATAGCGGAGCTCCGGCCGCCGCGCACACCCGGCCGCGCCGCCCGGCTGGGTTTCTTAACTTGCCTGCTATGAGCCAGCCGCCTTTGTCTTCAGCCCGCGCCCTGCCCGGTATGGCCACACCCAATATCAAAGACCAAAAAGCAGTCGTGCCAGTAATGTATTCGGCGCGAACGTACCTGCTGATTACGCTGGCTATCTCCCTTTCCTTTGGCGTACTGGCGCTGCCATCAGGCCTGATACCCCGCAAACATGTCACCGTTACTGATGCCGTTATAATTTGTGCAAATACGGTGCTGGCGTTCCAGATTCAGTTCTTGCTCCAGTATCTGTTGCGTTACCATCCCAACCCGGTGCAACACTGGTTCAGTCGGCAGTCTCGTAGGGTAGACCGCTTACTGCGCGCTATCCTCACCGGTTTGATGGTCACCTCCTACTTCGTAATTAGAAGATACATTGACCCTATACTAGGGATTGCACTGGATGATAATTCGCTGCTACTAATAGTATCGCTGGCACAGCTAATCACGGCAGTAGGCATAAGCTGCCAGTTGGGGGTAGAGCTATCGGAGCAAAGCCGCGCGCTGATTCTGGAAAACGAAGCCCTCCGGCGCGAGCAGCTGCAAGCCCGTTACGACAGCCTTAAGGAGCAGTTGAGCCCCCACTTTCTCTTCAACTCGCTGTCTACGCTGAGCGGCCTGGTTTACGACGAGCCCGCCGCTGCTGAGCAGTTTATAGAAGAAATGGCTAAGGTTTACCGCTACCTGCTGCAACACGGTGAACAGGCGACAGTATCGTTGCGCGACGAGCTAGGGTTTGTGCGCTCGTATACCTACCTGCTGCAAATGCGCTTCGGAGATGGTATCAGCATAAAAATGGACTTGCCCCCGCACGTTTGCGACCGGTTGATACCTCCACTGGCGCTGCAATTATTGGTAGAAAATGTGGTGAAGCACAATGTAGTAGACTACTTGCAGCCACTGGTAATTCATATCGAGTTTGTGGCCCCCGATATCCTGCTGGTGCGCAATGCGTATTGCCCGCGCCTGTCCTCCGGAGGTAGCAATGGCGTGGGCTTGAACAACCTGGCCAATCGTATCCGCTTGCTCACGCAACAGGAGCTGTTGGTGGAGCAGACCCCCACCGAGTTTCGCGTATTAGTACCCTTACCCGCTTAACAGTCTACCCCTTGACTATTCTCCTTGTTGAAGACGAGCCTCGCACGGCGCGCACCATCCAGCGCCTGCTGCAAGAGCTGCGCCCCGAAGCCCAGGTGGTAGGGCAACCCAATTCTGTGGCGCGCACCGTAGCCTGGCTGCGCGAAAACCCGTCTCCTTCGCTGCTACTCATGGATATCCACCTTTCGGACGGTAGCAGCTTCGAGGTATTTCGGCAGGTGCAGGTATGCTGCCCGGTTATTTTCATCACCGCCTACGACCAGCACGCACTGGAGGCGTTTCAGGCTAATGGGATTGACTATCTGCTCAAGCCTCTCAGCCGCGAAAGCCTGCAGCAAGGCTTGCAGAAATTTGACAACTTGCAGCGTCACTACACCAGCGTGGCCCCCGCCGAGGCCGTGCCCAACCTGACCGAGTTGCTGCGGACCATGCAGCAGCTCAATGCGCCCCCGGCGTACCGCACCAGTTGGCTGGTTTCGTATAAGACCAAGCTGCTGCCCGTGGTAGCAGCCGACATTGCGCACTTCGTTATTCAGCACGGCATAGTAGGCCTCACCACGCTAGCCGGGCAACACTACAGCCTCGACAGCACCCTCGATGAGTTGGAGACGCAGGTAGACCCGCACCAGTTTTTCCGGGCCAACCGGCAGGTGCTTTTTGCGCGTGCCAGCCTCACGGCCCTAGAGCCCTATTACAACAGCCGCATGCTAGTGCACCTGCACCCTGCCCCGGCCGAAGACGTTATCGTGCCCAAGCTGCGCGTGACGGAGCTGCGCAGATGGGTGAACGGGCAGTAACAAATAAGAGGTGCTGCACTCGCTACTCATGCCAAGCGCCTACTCGTATTGCTCAGACTTGTAAGTAAGTGTAGTAGTTCAGGGCGGATAATGGTAACCTCAGCCACTGTTTTGGAACATTCACGCCCTTTGGTTCAGCCAGCGCTTACTGCTGCCGTTATTTTCGTGAGACAGTAAGCCTAAAGCAACTTTAGACAGGTGTGCTTGAGGTAGATGCTTATCTGAAAGTATACAGAGCCCACCTTACTCCTCACTTACCCACGCTCGTGCTTACGTATCACTTATCATCTCATGCGGCTTGCCGCCCAAAGGCAGTGGCACACGCTGAAAGCGCACGACTATAACCTCGATTTGGGCGGATTACGAAGGGTACCCCAAAGCGCATTGTTTCCAGACCTAAAATATTAATAACCGCCTGCGCGATTTGCTAGCAGGCTGACGGGCTATGCGCTGGTCTTTTTGATGAAAAACAGGTGAATATTCTTTGCGGTCGCTATCGTGACTTAGCTAAGGTATTTATCTCCGAGCACTTAGATTATGACGTTTCTAAAAATACCGCTTGCGCTAATGCTCTGCTGCGGAGCTGGAATTAGCTCGGCGCAGGTGGCACCCGACTCGACAAAGGCGGCCCAGTCTGCCCCACGGCTAAAAGGATTAAAAGGATTCGCTAATAAGTTTTCAGCCAGTGACAAGCCTAACTTTTTTCCTATTCCGGCCGCGTTTATCCAACAGGAAACCGGCTTTGCCATCTCGCTGGCCTCGCTGCCCGTGTGGCGCTTCGGTCAGGACACTCTTACCCGCAAGTCCAACGCCCGCCTTTCGGGTTGGATAAGCCAAAAGGGTCAAAGCTCATTACAACTGACGCACAACATCTTCACCCCCGGCGAGAAGTGGTACTTATTGGGCGAACTAGCTTACTACGACGTCAATTATTTCTACTACGGCATCGGTAACGACACCCGCAAAGAAGACGGGTCAGAAGTAGATTACAGCCTAATAATATTCAATCAGCGCGTGCTGCATCGCGTGGCACCCAACTGGTTTGCGGGCTTGCAGTACCGATTCACCACCTTGCCTACGGTATCGTATGGCGAGCCTGCCGAGAACGGCCGCACCAATAGGTTTCAAACCGACTTAACCCAGGGGGTACTCACGGCCCGTGAGGCCGACGGGGGTACCACATCGGGTTTCGGCCCCGTGCTGCTCTACGATAGCCGCGACAACGTGCTGGCTACCTACCGCGGCCAGTACCTGCACGTGCACGGCCTGTTTGCGGGCAAGTACGCAGGCAGCGACTTCTATTTCAACCGTTTTCAAGTTGATGCCCGGCACTTTCAGCCCTTGTTCGGCTCTACCAATACTATCCTGGCTTTGCAGTACCTCGGGCAGTTTCACACCGGGGGCCATGTGCCGTTTCGCGAGCTGAGCGCTTTCGGGGCCGACCTGGGCGGCTCTATCTACAACTATTCCACGCTCATGCGAGGCATCTACGAAGCCCGCTACCGCGAGCGACAGATGATGACGTTTCAGGCAGAAGTGCGCCACAAGCTTTTTTGGCGCATCGACGGGGCCGCGTTTGGGGCCGTGGGTCAGGTAGGCAATCAGCTCTCTGATTTCTCCCTGGGTGGCACCCGCGTGGCGGGTGGCATTGGGGCCCGTTTTCGCCTCAATCGCCGCGACCGCCTCAACGTGCGTCTCGACTATGGCGTGGGCTCGGGCGGTAGCTCAGGCATCTACTTTGCAGTGGGTGAGGCTTTCTAAACAGCGTAAATAGCAACTCATAAATCGTTGAAATTTAAAATAGCTGAGCGCTCTGTGCGTCTTAGTGCCAGAGCCTTTGGCTTAAGTTTGTTTTCATAGTTCGGAAAGCCTCACTTGTTTCAGGTGAGGTTTTTTATACACCTGCCTGACATTGGCGAACCTGAAGCTATTTGCCTTGTAATTAACTCATAATCTGAAGTATGAACGGACGATTTGCTTAAACCACCATTTATCACCAGAATTTAGGCCTGCTCAACCCCTGAGCCGTTCTTGTCAAATAGGTGGTTGGGGTCAGCGTGGCCTGCTGCCACTTCCGCGCAGTAGCAAGGCAGAGGGAAACTGGCGCGGTGCACTCAAGAGGCACTGTTTTAATACCTAGTTCAGTAGCTAATGTATTCCTATTACTATCCCCCGGATATCGCGGCAGCGCTGCTGGCTACTTGGCCTGCTCAAGGCACTCCCCTACCCGCCTTGCCAGAGCTTACGCAACTGCTCATGGTGGCTTATCAGGCCAGCCTGCTGCACGAGGAGGCCCGGCCCGTGCAGTGTTACCTGTTGTTGGCTTCCCCCGAGGAGGTGGCCAGCTACCCTGCTGCGCAGCAGCACCATCTGGTTTTTTCCCAGCCTAGGGCCTATCATGAGCAGGAACTACGCCGCCTCAGCCCCACCGTTCAGCGGGGCACCAATGCCTTGGCCGTGCGGCCAGGTCCCGATGGCACCTGGCAAGTCTGGGGGCTGGTAACCCTGGGCTTAGCTGCGGATGCGCTCGACCCCGCCCGCCGCATCGAGCAGGCCCCACCCGGTGCGTTGTTAGTACACGTGCGCGGCGCGGGCACCCTCACGTGCTACTGCGGCCACGAGCGGGTGCTGGCGCTGCAAAATGGTCGCATTGAGGGACACGGCTTCTGGCAGTTCCCGCAGGCATGGGCCGCCGGGCACTTCAACAGTGAGGGAAGCACTGGTATTGATATTGTTCCGGACGCAGCTATCGAAGTGGTAGTTGGCTTGGCGCTGCAACTGCTGCGCCGCAGCATTGGGCGCGTGCGTGACGATGGCCACGGGGGTATGTTGGTGCTGGTCCCCCAGCACGAGGCCGCCGACCTGCTGCGGCCCCAGGGCCTGCTACGCCCCAAGTATCAGGTGCAGCCCGATGCTGACCACTTTATTGATTTTGTGACGGCTATCGTGCAGCGCCTAAGCGTTTTGGGCGAGGTGAGCTGGGCAAATTACTATTACTCGGCTGACTCCGTGCTGCGCGGATTGAGCCAGCAGATGGACTGGTTTACTGAGTTGATGGCCGACCTAATGGCCGTGGATGGCGCGCTGCTGATAAGCCAGCACTTCCATATGCTGGGTTTTGGGGTTGAAATTCACGCGCCCTTCGTGGAAACTGAGTTTGTGTACCGGGCCCTCAACCCGGAAGCCACTTCCCAGCAGCCCGTAGCCATCGACGGTGGGGGTACCCGCCACCGGGCCGCTTATCGCCTGTGCGCCGCCGACCCGCGGTGTCTGGTTATTGTGGTGTCGCAGGATGGCGCTATCAAGTTCGTGCGCCAGCACGAAGGCAAGGTTGTTTTCTGGGACCAACTAGCCTTGTAAGTGCTGGTGTTGGTAAGCTGTCATTCGGCTACTGAGCTAGAGCGGTTTATATACGCTTACTAATCTACCGTTCCCTCCCAGCCTTAGGTAGCACTTGGAGTAGGAGGAGAGTAGCCCGCCGTACCTATGTAGTAACTGATCAGCTTTCGAAACAAGCAGGCTGTAATCCCCTAACTACCTTCATTTCATGCGCCTGCTGCCGCCTCCGCACTTCCGCTACCACCTGCGCTCGGTACTCCTGCTCACCTTCTCATTTATGGTGGGGCTGGCCCTGCTGCTTTACCTGATTAGCGGCGAGTTCAACGTGCTTCATATCGGATTGGTGCTGGTAGTTGGCGCGCCAGTCGGCCTGCTGGTCGGAACGGCGGAAGTATACCTGGCCCCGCGGCTTTTGACCAATCGGCCCCTTGGGCTGCGCCTGCTGCTGAACACAGGCTTGCACCTACTGTTATTCTGGCTGCTGCTGTGGTTGGGCGGGCACTTCATTGAAGCCTTGCAGCGAGCAGTAGCTTTGCAGCCCTCCACGGCCCAGCAGCTCAACAGGGAGTTGGTGCGGCTGGGCTTATTACCAGCGGCCGCGTCGGAACTGAACCACTCGCCCTTAACACGCCTACTGGTGATGTACAGCTTATTAGCCCTTGGGCTAAGCTCCATCTACCAATTGGGCCGCAAAGTGGGGCGTCAGTCATTGCTGCGCGTCATATTCGGGCAGTACAACCAACCAGCCGAGGAAAAGCGCCTCTTCCTGTTTGCCGACGTCAAAGATTCTACCGTGCTGGCTGAGCAACTCGGCAACCTGCGTTACAGCGCCTTTATCCGGGACTTTTTTGCCGACCTAGGACGGCCCATCGCCGCTAGCGGTGGCGAGGTGTACCAATATGTCGGCGACGAGGTAGTAGTGACGTGGCCCTGGCAAACGGGCTTGCACCACGCCCGCTGTCTGCGCTGCTTTTTCGCCATGCAACAGGCCGTGCACCAGCGGCAGGACTATTACTTGGCCCACTACGGTGTAGTGCCCACCTTCAAGGCTGGGCTACATGGTGGTGCGGTCGTGGCTACGCAAGTTGGGGACCTCAAAACCGAACTGGTGTTTCACGGCGACGTGCTCAACACTACCGCCCGCATTCAAGCCCAGTGCAATGCGCTACGAAGCAAGTTCCTCGTGTCAGGCGCCGTACAGGAGGCATTAGCTGCCGGCTTGCCCTACCAACTGCACCCGATGGGCGCGGTTGCGCTGCGCGGCAAAGCCGCCACGGTGTCCTTGTTCGATGTGCAGCTCGCACCTACTGTTGGGGTTGCCCCCTAGGTAGAGGTAGGTGCAAGAGCTTATACCACGCTGCCCCAAGGGTGGGCTCACGTTAGCTCGTCTGGGCCGCTAGTGCTAGGCCCCGCCAACTAGACAGACCAGCGGAGTAGACTTTCATAAACTAGGTTCTCTCTACCAACTCGTGCTTTGCTAAGCGCTTTCTTTTCTTATTTGCTCATGATTCGGTCTTTCATTGCGGCTACTGGTAGCTGCCTGCCCGAAGTGGTGCGGCCCAATGCCGATTTTGGTGCCGCGCACTTCTTCAGCAAAGCCGGCACCCGCCTGCCGCAGGAACCGACGGCGCTGCTGCACCAGTTTCAAGCCATTACCGGAATTGCGGCGCGGCGCTACGCCCGGCCCGACCAGGTCGCCTCTGACCTCGGCTTCTTGGCCGCCCAGCAGGCCCTGACCAGCTCCGGCATCGACGCCGAGACCCTGGATTACCTGATTGTGGCCCACAACTTTGGCGATAGTGCCCCCGGTACGAACCGGATGGAGCAAGTCCCCTCCCTGGCCTCGCGTATCAAAGCCCGCTTAGCAATTGAGAATCCTAATTGCGTGGCCTACGACCTGGCTTTTGGCTGCCCGGGCTGGGTGGAGGCCGTGATTCAAGCCAACTACTACCTGCGCTCGGGCGATGCCAAGCGCTGTCTGGTGATTGGCACCGAAACCCTCTCTCGCGTGGTGGACCCCCACGACCGCGATACGCTGCTCTTCAGCGACGGCAGCGGGGCGGTGATTCTGGAAGGACGGCCCTCGGTTGACGCCGGTATTCTGGCGCACCACACCCAAACGTATGCACACCAGTATGCCGGCTTGCTGCACATGGGCCAGTCCTACGACCCAGCCTACCCGGAAAGGGCCGACCGGTTTATGAAGATGGAAGGCCGCCAGCTCTACGAGTTTGCCTTGCGGCACGTGCCGGCTGTCATCAAGCAGGCCTTGGACAAGGCGCAGGTGCCCTTGAGCCAAGTGCGAAAAGTGTTGATTCACCAAGCCAATGAGAAGATGGACGTGGCTATCCTGGAGCGCCTGTTCCAGCTCTACGGCGAAGCCCCGCCAGACCTGGGACTGATGCCCATGACCATCTCGTGGCTGGGCAATAGTTCAGTGGCTACTGTGCCGACCTTACTGGACTTGCTGCTGCAAGGTCAGCTACCAGGGCACCAGGTGCAGCCCGGGGACCACGTGGTACTAGCCTCCGTCGGGGCGGGCATGAATATCAATGCGGTCGTTTATCGATTTTAGACCGAGAACTAGTACCCCACTAGTGGCTCCTGCAAAAGGAGCGGTAATGCCGGTGATAAGATTCGCAAATTCTATATGCTAGGGCATAAGAGGTATCCGTTGCTAAGCGGCCAAGACATTAGGAGGTCTGAGCGAGTCATATTGTATGCTTCTTCAAATAGGGAGCCAGTTGTGAGTGGAGAAACACCTACTTTCATTACCTGAGACTTCTCTAATATAGGTCAGCCCAAGATATCCTAAAAAAGAGTCCCTACGCGCTGGAAACGCGCTTTAGAAAACCATCCAATAAGGGCCCGTGGCTGTTGCAGAACTCGGTGTGATACCTCTATATGAGGACTTAACGAACTGAAATAAGTTAAAAAGGCAGGAAAAATAGGCTATTTCCCTATGCTTAGTAGCCAAGTCCACCGATTAACCTTTGGACCAAACTTTTAACCAAAGCCACTCTTGTGCTACCCCTATTTTTCGGGTAGGAGTAGCTTTTGCCGCTTATACGCTCTATTCTCCACCATGCAGGATGTCCTCGATAACCCGATCTGGAACGCCTTATGCACCGGCAATGAACACCTTGCTGTAGGCAACGACCAAGCACGCTACGTGCACAAGGAAGTCGGGTCTTTTGCGGGCCTACGCCAGTACTCATCCAGCGCCTTCGCCGATTTGTACGATCTGACCCCAGCCGGCACAGCTACCATACTATTCACAGCTGATAAGGTAGCCATTCCAGATAATTGGAAAGTGTTGGTGCAGAAAGATTTATTGCAACTCGTTTACGAACACCCTACCCTGCCGGCCTTCTACCCCACGGGCGTGGTGCCCCTACAAGGGCCGCATATTCCCGCTATGCTAGTCCTCACGGCTCAAACTAAACCTGGGCCGTTTCTTCAGCGCACCATTGAATTTGGCGAATACCACGGCATTTTTGAGGGCGAAGAGTTGGTGGCCATGGTGGGCGAACGGCTCCAACCCACGCCCTATACCGAGTTGAGCGCCGTTTGTACCCACCCAGCGCACCTCGGCAAAGGCTACGCTGCTCGCCTCCTGCAATACCAGATGCAACGTATACTAGCAGCGGGTCGGGTGCCGTTCCTGCACGTGCTCCCCGAAAACACCCGTGCCTGCGCCGTGTACGAACGGCTTGGCTTTTACACCCGCCGAAACTTACAGTTTTACGTGCTCGAAAAGCTGATTGCGTAACTCAGTAATAGGCAGCGTTCGCAGTGTCATGAGCTTACTTGAATTAGCAGTAACCGGGCCTGACTTGGTAGAAAGTGACTAGTTACGAACCTGAAACTACACCAGATAGCCTGGTCCCGAAAGGTGCACCTTCCTGATACCCCCCTACCCTCCCCCACCAACCACCCAAAAAGCCGCATTTTGGCGGGTCAAGAAGTGGGTTCTGAAAGTTTTTGGCTGTTAGCTTTGTGAGCTATACTTACTGAGCCATGCAGCACACCTTCGGCTACGCCCGCGTGTCGGCCGCCGACCAAAACCTCGATACCCAGCTCGACGACCTGACTAGGGCCGGGTGCACGCGCATCTTTCAGGAGAAAGTCTCCGGTACGCGCACCAAAAGTCAGGCGCTCGACGAGCTACTGGCCGCCGTGCGCGAGGGCGACGTGGTCATCGTCAATCGACTCGCCCGGCTGGGGCGCAACACGGTACACACAATTCAGCTAGTGGAGGAGTTTAATCGGCGAGGGGTGCACTTCCGAGCCCTGGACCTGGGCATTGACTCGCGCACGCCGGCGGGCAAGATGATTATCGGGGTGTTCTCCTCCTTCAACCAGTATGAGCGGGAGAATAACCGCGAAAAGAGCCTGGCCGGCATTGAGCTAGCTAAGCAACAAGGCAAGCACCTGGGCCGCCCAGCCGGGCGCGATAGCGAAAAAGTAGCCAAGGTGACGAAGGCCCTGACCAAAGGGTTGTCGGTGGCGGAGATTGTCACGCTCACCGGCATTAGCCGCGCCAGTGTCAAGCGTTATCGGCAGGAATGGCTGAGCTCCTTATCTACACACTAAGCCTGCTACGGCTTGCGCTGTTCTGCACTACCCTGGTGCTTACGATAGGGTAGCACAAGAGTAAGCACTAAGTAGGTAACTTTAATCGTTGGTAGCCAAGGCTGTGTTGGCTTGCCGCGCCACCTGGGACGGGTTGTAGCCGAATGCTTTCTTGAAGCTGCGGGAGAAGTGTGCCAGGTCTTCGAAGCCCACTTCCAGGTACACCTCGCTGGGCCGGCTGCCGGGGGTCAGCAGGGCCACGTGAGCCGCTTCGAGGCGACGTTGGAGCAGCCAGGTAGCGGTGGACAGCCCAAAATGGCGCCGGAAATCGCGCTGAAAGGCCGACGTGCTGCGCCCCGTCAGCTCGGCAAACTTGCTGACGGGCAAATTAAACATATAGTGGCGGTGCATAAATGCCGCCAAATCCAGCTTGCCCGGCTCGGCAAAGTCGAAGAGCCAGCCGCTCAGGTCGGGCGCCTGCTCCAGCAGGCACAGCAAGGCTTCGTGTAGCTTAAGCTGGGTGAGGGCGGCGCTGGGCCGCTGCGCCGTGCCTAGGTAGGGCCGCAGCGACTCAAACAGGCCCCGGAGCGCCGGGTACGGCTCCAGCGTGCGCAGGTGCTCGTGGGCGGGCGGCGGCCCCGGCAGGGCGGCTGGTACGGGGTGGCGCCGGGTGTAGTCGCGCAGAAACGCACGGTCCAGCACCAGGAAAATGCCCTGAAAGGGCGTGCCGGGCAAGAGCGACCGTTTGTCGTACTTCACCAGGTGGTTGCGCCGCACCAGCACCGTGTCGCCGGCGCGGTAGAAAAACTGGCGGGTGGCTTCGAGCAGGCGCATTTCGCCCGCCACCACGTGGCAAAGCACATGCTCGGAGGCGTAGTCTTCGCTGGAGATGCGCTTCGCCGGCGCGCAGGAAAACATAATAGCGGGGTGAACGACGGGCGGGGCGGGACTATTCATGGAGCGGGAGCGGGGGCGAGAAAAGTACGAGCGCTTGGCGAGAGCAAGCAGGGGCCACCCTGCGCCCGGCTACCCGTTAGGACCGGCCCACTCCCTGAGCGGACCGGCCCCAGCGACTAGCGAAAGATAAGCTACCCGACGGATGGGCGTTAGAACGTTTGTTGCAGCGGCCGCAGCACCAGGTCGTTGACTACCACATTAGCTGGCTGGCTCAGGGCGTACACCACGGCCCGGGCAATATCATCGGCCTCCAGCGCGCCCTGCGAAGCAAAGCTCCCCATGACGGCCGCTACCTTGGGGCTGGTGATGTCGTGGCCCAGCTCGGTGGTGACGATGCCCGGGAATACCGTGGTCACCTTGACCTTGCCGGCCACCTCCTCGCGCAGCACATCCATCAGGGCCCGCACGGCGAATTTGGTGCCGCTGTAGACCCCGCTGCTCTGATTGGTGCGCAGCCCCGCCACCGACGAGGTAGTCAGGATATGTCCCTGGCCCCGCTCCAGCATGTGCGGCAGCACGGCATAGATGCCGTAGAGCACGCCCTTGAGGTTGATGTCAATCATGCGCTCGGCCTCCTCTACCTTGCCTTCGTCAAAGAACGAGAGGGGCATGATGCCCGCGTTGTTCCACAGTGCATCGACGTGGCCGAACTTGGCAATGGCCTGCTGAATTAGGTTATCTACGTCCGCCCGCTTGGCCACGTCCGTCAGCACGTAATGCGTGTTCTCGCCCAGCTCGGCGACCAAGGCTTTGAGTTGGTCTTCGCGGCGGGCCGCTAGCACGACTTTGGCACCCGACTGGGCCAGCAGGCGGGCGGTAGCCGCCCCCATGCCGCTGCTGGCGCCGGTAATGACGACAACTTTGTCTTTGATATTTTCCATCCTTGAACTAGGTTAGTTGGTAGGACAAAGGTCCGGCTGCCAGGAGGGCGACAACTTGCCTGTAACGGTCAGTGTGACTTGTCTGTAAGAGTCGATTAGCCGAAGCGAGCGCTTTAGCACAAGCAACGCGGCGGCTGAGAGAGGGCACCGTTACCCTCACCCATAAGTACTTAGCAAAAAGCACCTTGTGCGGCAGGTTGACGTCAGCCTGTGCGCAGTGTGGCCAGCTGAATGTGCTGATCAACAACGCAGGCCACGGCTTCACAGGCGTGGTCGAGGAAACGAGCCTGGAAGAGGCTCGGTGCGTGATAGAAACCTCCTAATTCGGCCCGCTAGCAGCGGGTAGCTGGTGACTGTCTTCGCTGCCAGTCGTCAGGAGCTAATCAGCAAGTCAACGGAACACAAAACCTTGCATGAACCAACCAGCTTATCTGGCCGGCTTGCCCAATCCTCTTAACAGGAATTTAGCCTACTACTCTTATGCTACCCCTAAATACTCAGACGCTTTACCGCAGGTCGTTTACATAATGTCTTTTTCGATTTTCACCTTGCTCAAATGCAGGCTTAACCTCTGCTAATCATTGGCTCTCGGTTTTTGATAAGCATGAATATATAAATAATTTTTTTAGCTTGTGAAGCTGCAAGAAGCAACTCATTTCCTAAGTAGGAAAGGATGTACCTTGCTTACCATTTCATTGCTTTGGGTTTTAATTATGCCACTTTCTACTGTTGGTTATCATACTTGCCTCAACGTTGGTAGTGCTACAGAAATCGAGCAAAAAGCCCCTTTTAAAGCGCAACATGATCCCTTTTTATCAGAGGGATGCTATTTCTGGGAACATAGTGAGTCTGCTGCTCATTATTGGGGAGGAACAGCTCGCTTTAAGCAAGCAGGTTATGTCGTTTGTCGGTGCGAGCTGTGCTTAAATAGCATCTTAGACCTGGCTGGCAATCCGCTGCAGATTAACGAGTTTTTGGCTTTGGAACAAGTACTTGAGGAATGCAACCGTTTGCCGGCAGCAAAGCTTCCTATCGCTAAGCTCATCGAAACGTTGCGTGATCTTGATGCAACGGACATGCCTGGTGTTTTTCCATACGACTCGGTGCGTATACGACTCGAACCAGCAGAGAAACAACAGGATCTGCGGCCATTTACTGCAAGTGCTCGAACTGGGAAAGGACTGATACTTAATCCAAGGTTTGTTATTTGCGTATTCGCTGAAACAACCTCACCTTTGCGCCCCCCCCAAGTGCTCACTTGTGAGATAATATTCCCTAAAACAGTACAACATGATTAGGAGTTTATATCATATTAGCTGTTAGACAGCTGAAAAATAGACTTTTAACCCATTTACTATGTCACTTTCATTAGAATCACAGGGCCGGGTGGACGCATTACGGCATTACCTTGCTACAGCATCTCAGGAGGTACTTGATGCTCGATTGGCACGGGTGAATGCTAAGAATTTACCTGATGGCCCCTCCGCTTCTGAATTTCTGCGTGGTTTCCACCCTGAATATGTCCGAGAGCCGAAACTTGAGCTATATGAGACGCACGCTGTAGGGACAGGTCGTGTGATGGCGGATAATTCCGTTAATGGACAGTCCTTTACTGATTTTATAGGTCATACCACAATCATAAGCACTTTGTTTGCTGGTGATTATAGTTATGCAATGGCCGCGTGAGCAACGAACAGACACAAGCAATCCCTTCTGCTTTTCGCCTTTTGAACTTCAAGATTCAGGAGACTCATTTGACTTATGCTGATGAGTCAGCAGAAGAAGGAAGTCACGTAAATTACAACATTGACTTTAGTCCATCAGGCCACCTGAATAGAGCACAAGGGCAATTTGTATTATTGTTAACCATCAAGATCACAAGCACTCCCGATGCATTTAATGCTCAGCTTGTTGGACGCGGCTCATTTGCATTCAATACGGATCTACCTGGAGATCAACTTGATAATTTGTTAGCGCTAAATTCCACGGCAATGGTGTTCCCATATATACGTTCATATATATCTGCGCTGACGGCTCTTTCTGGTTATCCTACTATTACCATACCGACTTACAATCTGACTGCGCTAGCTGAACCATTAAGATCGGCAATTGTAGAAGTAGAAACTTTATAGAATTTCGCAGAACAATCAGATCCTGACTCGCTCTAGAAAAAAGCCCTGTTCTGATGAGCAGGGCTTTTTCGTGATGTTATAATTTACCTGCCGCACTCAATCATCTAATTTGAATACTTTACTAGAATCGAGCTTTAAAGCATCACCTAACCATACTTTTGGCCTAGCTACTACTCTTGATGACCTCTGGTTTGACGAATAGGCTGAAAAAGATAAGGCCGAACAAGCCCGCATTGCTTCAACCAAGAACTCAGTTTCTGCTGAAGATGATTCTTTCGATTAGGATGACTACAACGATGAAGAGCGAATTACGCGTCTCTTAGAGGGAGTAGGGGAATAAAAGGGCTATGTACCTTTGGGTCATGTCCCGCCTAGCTTATCCCACTGATTTAACGAATGATGAGTGGACTCTTATCGAGCCCTACGTACGCACTAGCGGCCTATGCAGGCCGCCGCTGCACAGTAAGCGCGAACTGCTCAACGCTATTTTTTACCAGTTGCGCGCCGGCAGCGCCTGGCACCTGCTGCCCCATGATTTGCCGCTCTGGCGCACGGTCTACAAGCAGTTCGAGGCCTGGCGCGAGGACGGCACCTGGGACCGCCTGCTCACGGGCCTACGCCAACACCTGCGCCAATTCACGCGCGAGGCCGAACCCACGGCCGGGGCCATCGACTCCCAGTCCGTGCGCACAGGCAATAAAAGGGGGGCTGCCACGGCTACGACGCGGGCAAGCAAGTAGCTGGGCGTAAGCGGCATATCGCCGTGGACAGCCAGGGCCTGCCCCTGGCTGTGCTGGTGCAGGCGGCTAGCGTGCAAGACCCCGTCGGAGCCGCCCCGGTCCTGGAGCAGGCCAAAGCCAACGCGCCGCAGTTGCAGCTGCTCTGGGCCGACGCCCGCTACCAGGGGCCACTGGTGGCTACGGCTGCCGCGGCGCTGGGCCTGCGCGTGGAGGTGGTGCGGGCCCCACCCGGTACCAAGGGCTTCGTGGTATTGCCCCGGCGCTGGGTCGTGGAGCGCTCCTTCGGCTGGCTCAGCAAATACCGCCGCGTAGCGGGCCGCGACTACGAAACGAATCCCCATGTGAGCGAGGCGATTATCAAACCCTGCTTCTGCCATCTGATGCTGCGCCGACTGGCCAAAGGCCCTCCTCCTAAACATAGTAATTGATTTTCTCTATCCCCTCTTAGACTCAGGAGACGGTGATTTGCATAGCTACTCGCCTTGACTCGCACTACCCCTTCTATATACTACAGAGGGTAATTAGAAGGTTATAGAAGATTCTCGACGAAAGTTGTCACATGTGCCAAGGCTCGTTTAAAAGATGTGACAAACAAGAAATGTCGGTTAGGCATGCTTTCTCTTCTCCCCGCTCCACCTGTTGCTAAGTCCACCAGATGAAAACCTGGGAACAGTTCGCGGCGCGTCGGCTAATCCCGTTTGTAGGCTAGCGAACCCGCCGGATAGAGGCTGGCCAGGCGCCACATCTCGGACCAGGCGCAGGCGATGGGCATCTTCGGCGTTCCCCGGCACTCGACGCCAAACCGACTAGCCTCAATCGAGACTTGGCCAATGGCTCGCTCTTCAACGAGGGCCCCACTCGCGTGGGGGCTAATGACGAAACGCAGTGATACTTTGATTCGGCGGTAGTCCGAGCGCCGGTAGTCGGTGGTAAGGCGCCCGTGCGCGGGATCTATCTCAGCTAGTTGGTAGCCCTGAGCCAGTAGCAAGGCCGTCAGGTTTTGGTAAGCCGTGCGGGCGCTGTCGGCGGTATGCACCACAATCACATTGGCGAGCGGAAAGGGTGTGGTCGCTTCCTGTCCAGCGGGTGGCCCCATTTCGGTGGGCGTTGGGGGAGTAGGAAGAGTTTGAGCATGCGCCGAGTAGGTTAGCAGCAGTAGCGCAAGGAGTGCCTTTTTCATGCCGGCAAGCTACACCACTACCTCGCTTTGGGGCGCTTGACCACTAGATAAGTGTAAGGCAATACTAGGTCGACAGTTGTCCCAGAACG